>Ga0209279_10000247_pt1 | contig 37145 bp, 32 predicted proteins | sample CoawatmetaG00DNA_3_FD_187508 | JGI IMG/M metagenome (GOLD analysis project Ga0209279, IMG submission 187508) | Marine microbial communities from the West Antarctic Peninsula - Coastal water metaG006-DNA (SPAdes) (version 2) | ecosystem: Environmental > Aquatic > Marine > Coastal ...
TGTTGCCAGGTTAAGAAACTCACGATTGAAAATATATTGATCACTGTTCTGATAAAGAAACTGAAACTGCCCTACTTAATACCTAAATATTTTGGGATATTCATTAACACTCCCATCATCACAAACCTCATTGTCAAAAATTTCTCCCAACCTAATCCTAACAACCCGATTGCTAAATCATGGAGCGCATTACTTGCCCAAAAAGTAACAGTCGAAGAAATTTATTTAGATAGATATCTGTTAAGTGTTAAGTGTTAAGTGGATATCTTTAGACAGATAGATGCCACAAACTGTGGTTCCAGTATTTCTAAAACAACACATAGTGTTCTGCATCAAATGAGTTTTGAAGGCTTTTTGATACTGACCTTTTGGTACCAAGGAGTAAACCATTATTTAAGACGTATTCAAGCGATGTCATGCTTTTAATTCCCTGTTAAACCCTACTCAGCTGCAGCACATTAGAACGAAACAGATAATTAAATCTCATGATTTGTTTTGTTTATATAGGAACTTAACGAGACATATCATTGATGAGGCATTCCCAAAGCAACTAGCTGTACTATAATTTAATCCTTCAGACAATATTTTCATTTTGTAATCCAGGAATATTGTACCCATGCTTAGCTAGCAATAAAGACTTATTAATCTCATTTAGATCATGATCCACCATTTCCTCAACCAAGCCTTTTAATGTATATTTAGGCTCCCATCCAAGCTCTTTTTTCGACTTAGAAGGGTCACCAATTAACAAATCAACTTCAGTGGGCCTAAAATATTTCGGATCAACTCGCACAACTATCTGACCAATCTCGAGCGTATAAGCACCGCTATTAGCAACTACCACGCCAGTTTCTTCTTCTCCCTCATTTCTGAACTCAATTTCAATACCAACATGCCTAAAAGCTAACTTTACAAAGTCTCTTACACTTGTTGTTTCACCCGTAGCAATTACCCAGTCATCCGGCTTTTCTTGCTGAACTATCAGCCATTGTGCTTCGATAAAGTCCTTTGCATGCCCCCAATCTCGCTTCGCCGAGAGATTTCCGAGATAAACGACCCCCTGAAGTCCGTTAACCATTTTAGCTACCGCTCTTGTAATCTTTCTTGTAACAAATGTTTCTCCTCTTCTCGGGGATTCATGATTAAACAGAATACCATTAGAAATAAACATGCCATAGGCTTCGCGATAATTTTTACAAATCCAAAACCCATATAACTTAGCGACTCCGTATGGGCTTCTTGGATAGAATGGCGTAGACTCCGTTTGTGGTACCTCTTGAACTAGCCCGTAAAGTTCACTGGTGCTAGCTTGATAAATTTTCGTCTTCTTTTCAAGACCCAGCAACCGAACCGCTTCAAGAACTCTTAGCGTACCAATTCCATCGACGTTTGCGACATATTCAGGACTTTGGAATGACACATGAACGTGACTCATAGCACCCAGATTATAAATTTCATCAGGTTGAATATCGCGTATAAGTTTTACTATGTTTAACGAATCAGTTAAATCGCCATAATGCATAAAGAATTTCGGATCGTTGGAATGTTCATCAACATATATATCTTCCAAACGCTCTGTATTGAAACTACTACTTCTCCTCCGTAGACCATGAACACAATAACCCTTGTCTAATAAAAACTCCGCCAAATAACTACCATCTTGACCTGTAATACCAGTCACTAATGCAACCTTTCTCATTGAACTCTTCCTTCAGAAATATTTAATTCGAATAAAGCAGTGTCACGCACGCCAATTTTTTTTGCTGGAACCCCAGCAAAAATTTCATAATCCGGAACATCCCGAGTTACAACTGAACCAGCGGCAACAATAGACCCTCGACCAATATTAATTCCCGGCATAATAGTTACTCCTCTTCCTAGCCAGGAAAATGAGGCCAAGTTGACATCCTTAACAACATCAGTGAAAGAGTAAGGGGCATAATCACCATCATAACTATGTTCAGAAGTAAGAATGGTCAAATTACCTCCAAAATGACAAAAGTCCCCTATAGTGATCTTTCCACTGCAGTCAAAGTAAGTATCTGACTTAAACGCGATGCTCTTCCCGCACTTAAAGTTTTTAGTGTTGCCTGAAAATGCTATCCCTCCCGTACCTTGAGAAACAAACCTAAACCCACTACCGGTCGATCTAGATAGAAAATATGTCTTTAGTTTCCAAAATAGTGTTACCAATTTATCAAATATAATATGCATAGTTTACCTTATTAAATTCTCAAGCTCTTTAACGCTCCGGGGAAAATGTACTGAATCATCAGCCAATTTTATAGCTGACTCCATGTACGACGCTCTTTCATTATCTAATTCATCAAGCAACAAGTAGAGTAACGAAATTTTAACTACATTATCTGCAAAACTAGATATGGCGATCGAATCGATCGTAAAAACATACCTGAGATTTCGATATTCTATTAGCTCACTGGGACCGTCTTGTGCCAAGTGCTCTAAATTTGCATGCTGGAGCAATAAATTTTCCCGCGGGTGCTTCTTGTAGAGAATATTTCCAACTTTAGCACCTTTGACTAAAGATATTAGATCAACTGCTTTTGTCTGTATATCATATGAGTAAGCGTCAAACACATCACCAAGAAGCAGATATCGTCCACTCAAGTCAACCAAATGTCGGTGCTTTCTAATTTTCGCAACATCTAATGCTATCCTGTGAAAGGCAGTATGAGGAAGATTAAAATCTACAGCACCATCCGGAGAGACAATAAATACTTTACGGCCCAAAAAGATCTGGAAGAACCACTTTTTAAACGATAAACCAATTGGTATATTATCAATGCGCTTTCTATCATATCCATAGTGATCTAGATAGATAAAATCGGCAAACGGTAGTAACGCATAAAAACTATGCACGATAAAAGCTGTTCTGTAATCTATGTATGGTGAGAAATAGATTATCTTTCTTGGCAAAATCCCTTTTATTTTTTTGAAGAACATTTTGAGATTAAATCTGTCAAATGCGAGCCGAAATAACCGGCCCTTGATGACACTTTCAAAGCAATAGACTGCACTTATGTCTAAATTTGATCGTCTTAGATGGGCAGACATCATAGGACTACCAATAACAACGACACCGATCGGCCCTTCATATTGTTCATACATCTGGTAAAAAAAAACTAAATCCCGCGGCGCTTGGAGAATAAACAGACAATCAACATGCTGATCGTTACTTTGATTCATTAATCGTCACTCTACATACTGCAATATAACTCATTATTGATAAACAAATATAAGCCATCAGGGTACCCGCCGCGGCGCTATTTACGCCAAGTAGAGGAATAAGCAAAACAGAAAAAGTAATATTCATAACCGCACTAGTTAATAACAAAAAAAACTGAACATTCGTCTTTTTATAATATGCCAATATAGAAGCTGGCACTCGATACAAGGAATTGAGAAAAAATGATAAAGATATTAAATACACAATTACTTTTGAACTAGCATACTCATCATTAAAGAAATTACTATACGCCAGCTCTATGAAAATCGCATAAAATATGTAGCAAAAAAAGTTCAAAACCAACGATATTTTAAAGTATTTTGATAAAACCTTCTGTTTACCAGAGGATTGCAACGAACTGTAAATTAGTGGTATCAAGCTTCTGAAAATTGCCTGAACAAATATGCTAACCCCATATCCAACGCTGTACGCCAGAGAATAAATTCCTACTGTCTTTAAGTCGAAATAGTGTAACACAATGTACCTGTCACTTTGATTAAGCAACCAACCGGCACCTAGAGCAAACATCAAGGGTGTTCCGAATTTTAATACCTCTCGAATTGAAGTAATATCCATTGTAAGTTGTAAATATCTCAACGCAACAAAGCTTGTGTTATACATATAGATCAGCATAACTATATCACCAATGATTAAGGCAACAATCCTAAATGTCCAATCTAATTCAAACTGAGAGAAAAAAGTCAATGTTAGAAAAGTTGCGATGCAAACATTACAAATTATTATTGCACTATATCTTTCGACCTTGGATTTTTGAATCAACTCTGAAGTGTGAACTATTATTAAGTGGTTACTTAAACTTAACAAAAGGAGGAGTAAAGCAGGACCTAGGAGCTCCCTGTTACTAAATAAAAACAGCAGCAAGAGAAAAAATATTATAAAAAATATTCCAATATTTAAGCTTATATATCTCGTTAAAAATAACCTATAGTTGTCAGGCTCTAATTTTGCTAGATTTATGTTGACCAAATCTGTACTAGCGTAGCCAATCACTTGCGGCAGAAAATATATTACAGTTAACGCCAGTCCAAGTTTCCCAAAATCCTCGATTGGTAACTTATCAGCCAAATAGAATGCGATAAATATATTAATGACCCCACTTACTCCACCTACAATAGAGTAAAGGCCAATAGATTTTATCAATAATTTATAGCTGTTTAGCAAACCAGCTAGATTCGCCAACTAAACAGACCAGCCATCATCGACAATTATATTCTGTCCATTTACAAATTTAGACAAATCTGACAGTAAGTAGATCAATGTACCTACAACATCGTTTGTATCTAACATACCTTTTGAATGAGCGTATTTATTATATCTATCTAAAAATTGTTGATTTTGCCCGTCCAACACGCCCCCTGGTGAAATACAATTGAATCTAATTCCAGCACCTTCATAATATTTCATGAAATATTTGTTTAAATGTATAAGTGCAGATTTTATCGCTGCGTATTCAACCGGCATCGTCATCGGCAGCCCCTCATAAACATCAAACCTTGGAGAAATAACACCATATATTGACCCAAGGCTTATTATGTTGCCATTCCCCTGGTTTTTGAAAAACTGTGAAAAGCATTTAAGCACTAAAAAATAGCCGCCGATATTAAGATTTAGGTTTTTGCAAAAATCCAGATAAGTAACGGACTCAAGGCTAGAACCATATGCTCGACTTTTAGGATATGCTGTGTTAACAACAGCATCTATTTTTCCATTTTTGAAATTTATACTCTCAATCACTTGGTTAATTGAATTCTCACATGTAATGTCAATATCTAGATAATCTAGTTTTTTTTGATATTCGCTATCTACAGTTGCACTAAATAACTCAAACTTTGACCTATCGACATCTGCAACAACCGCACACCCACCATACTCAAGAATTCCATTTACAAATTCTCTTCCTAGTAATCCGAGCCCGCCAATAACTATAATTATTTTTCCGCTAAGAAACTGAGCCTTCACTTTTCATCCCCCGCTTAAAAGCAACGTTATATTTATTCCATTTATTATCAATTGCTCGTAGCCATTTCATAGTCCGCATACAACTGATGTGTAACTCACTAACCACTCTGCACGTCGTCTCCGCGCTTTAACTTTGCAGACAACGATTCAAGCTGAGTTAGTCGTCGTTTTATCCTGCAGCTGTAAGTGATCGACGAGGATTAGCTTTATCTTGACCGTCATGCCATTCACTCATCGCTTATTGTGGAAAGTCGTTAGTGTCTAACCTCGGCAATTCAAAAGAACTGTCGTTCTCTAAATCAGCCACCCGAACCTCTGTTGTGAGTCCTATTGATGCATTGTACTTTTCGAGTAACGATAACGTATTGTCGTTATAGGCGCCATACGGATAACACATAATCCAGTCCTTAGTAGGCGCTCCAACAGCCTCAAGAAAATCTACCGATTGTTTAATATCTTTCTCTTGCTCTTCTAATGATATTTTATTCAACCAGTAATGCTTCGAGCCATGACTGCCTACGTACATGCCGCTGTTAACTAGTCCTCGAACATCATCAACGCTCATGTAAAGCTCTTTAGAAAAGTCTTCCGCCGTCGTTTTAACGAACTCTTTGAACATCTCTTCAGCAATAGAGGTCCGCAATTGCTCTGGCAACACATGCTGAAGCATCCGTTTTACATATATAGTCTCAGCATTATCGAATCTGTCTGGTACGGCGTATTCGTTGTAATAAGCAATTATATCACTCTCAGATATACCGTTACTGAGGCAATGGTGATTCAAACTAAGAACCAGATTTTTAACATCATCAGCACAACTAAGAATGTGGTGGATTAAATTTACGTCCAACACTACGTCTTCCTCAATCGCAATCCTAGGAGGAAAAAATGCGCCGTGCAAATTTCGCTTTAATAACTCAGGTAAAACAAAATTTGAATGATCTTTATATCCATCATCAAAAGTAAGCCAACACGCATCACTAGGAAGTGATGATCCATTACGAGCAGCATCAACCACTTGGTCAGTTGAAACAATATTGAATTTTTCCTTTAAATGGTCTAGCTGACGTTTAAATCCATCCAACTCCAGTCCCTTTATGCCGGGAAATTGGCTTCCTTTGATTGGCCTAACATAGTGATACATAACAATGGTCAATTTACTCATCGGGTAAAGCCCTCATTTTAACTAACACGTTGGAAATTATTTCTAAAGGAGATATAGCCTCTCCAGCTGTTAATGAGGCGGTCTGATCCGTTTTGAGGGCAGGTAATCTGTTTATGAAAACACTGGCCTTACTATACTCCGCCTCGAGTAATTTCGCCTGCTGCTCTCCAGCTCTTTTTGCGTTTATATATTCAGCAAAACCTTTTTGGTCAGTTTCAATAAAGACTGTCGAAGGATAAAAGATATTAAATGGATGCCGAATACACCTAGAAGCCATGCGCACTAATCTGCCAAATGCAGATACATATACCGAAAAATATTCATCATAGAGCTCCGCATTGTAACTTTGGATGTTATTCCGAATAGGCGCGGATGGAAAATAGTAAATATGCGTTGGTTGAAATGATTTCAATAAAGAATCTATACCATCAAGATTATTTACATTCAATCTAGACTTGCTACAAACTTCTCCAATGCGATTTATCGCTTTTTTTACCTTATCAGCGTCGCTCTTTCCATTCATATATGTAATATGGACTTCACCTCCACCCACTGCCAAACACTTTGCAGCGAGCTCCCCCAACCCTCTAGACCCACCGATGACCAAAGCTCGCTGGCCACTAAACACTTTTAGCTCTATGACCTTTTTTACCTCTCGCATAGTTGCCTGTTTTACCGGTTCAGGACGAAAAAACGCGTTTATTTCAGCAAAAATATCCTGTCCTTCCAAACTAATTTTTATCGGCATTCTCGGCGAAATGTGCCTCGTCACCTCCCAAGACAGAGGAGCGCTGGACTGCAATCCAACCTTTAGATCTAGCCCAGTATAAATCGAATGCAATCCCGGCATGGACATGCCAACTAGCCTTGATAACGCCATGATGGTTGCAACGACGTGTGCTCCTAGCATACATGTTGCGTGTGGAAAATTTTTATCAAGATCTGCTTGAGCAGCCATTACGGACAAAATCCCACGCTTACCTTTAACTTCAGAAAAACTATAGTTTCTTATACTCTTTCTTACAGGACGTTTACAATTTATTGGCTTAGTGATTGTACTCCCATCGCCGAGAAGAAGTATGCTTGCTACCTGGCCGTATATATTGCGCGCGGTAATATGTGTCCCATTCGAATCAACTTCATAAAAAAACTCAATCAACTCACCTTCCAGGACTGGTTTTTGGAAAAAAACCTTGATTTGATTTGGTATATGAGAGCATGTTTGATAATAAAGATCTAAAGCAAAAAGCAAAGTGTACATACCATGTACGGTTTGACCCCCCGTAATTAACCGACGAGCAAAAACTGGGTCAACATGCATAGGGTTGAAATCACCAGATGCCGTGGCAAATGACTCAATATGAATAGGTTTAAAAACATGAATTCCTAGTTTAGTCATAAACCACTTACTTTATTTGGTCTATCTTGATCGCCATCAGCACGACACACAATGAACGATGCATCTAAGTTTCCTTTAATGCAGCATGTAATACGTGCATTTTCAGCGATAAATGGCTCGAAGTAATTAGGACAAATAAGTTCTCCAGCGGGGTCCACTTTATGAAATCCAGCTCCCACTAGAACTTCTGATGAAATACCATATTGCCAGAAATCCATATATTCCAAACATTGTTCAGCCATTAAGTTTTGAAAGGCACTTCCGCAGTCACCAAGAACGCTCCTTTCACCAATAAAGTCAACGATGCGCAGGGCGCGCGAACCATTATGCTCCGCTATACGGGTAGCTATGACTGCACGTGCCGAGCCATCCAAAAAAATACCGTATAACTCATAATTATAAGACGGATGAAGGATAAAACGTTTTTTAAAGTATTCAATCGTCTTGAATGCTGACGATTTGGGGACTGAGAACCGCATGTTTTCCAAATCACAATAATCTAACCTTTTCAGATTCGCGCGCCCAAAGATCGCGGTTGCCAAGGATATATTTTCTGGTTTGTGTATAAGGTTCTGAGATTTATCAGGATTTGCCAGATAATATTGGCCTAATTCATGAACTTGGAAACCTAGGGCTTTATACATGGGCGGGTGGCTTGGGTTAATCCCACTAACCGCCATGACAGAACTCGGCTCTAAGGACTCTAAGTTCTTGAGAAGCTTCAATCCCACCATAGATGACTGATAGTCGTCACGAACTTTCCACAAAGCAAGCCAAACAATGTTTTTGGCACTTAACCCGTCATCATATCGTCGTGTGGGAATATATCCTAAAACTCCAACTAAAATGTCTTCATCCCATGCCAAAATATAATTGTACCCATCCTCACAGCCATGCTGCCATTCCATAAGGGAACGGTTCTGTGCAAGGATATGTTGACTATGCCAATGCGTTGAAATGAAACCCATGACAGCAGTGATATCTTCTTTGGAACTCCTCCTTATAAATATCATCTATTCACCCAATACATTAAGCTCAACAAACTCAGGTTTTTCATAACCAATTTCACAATTCACTCTAAACACGCGAGGGTTTACTTCCTCCAGACTCGCATTCTTCAAAACTTGTAATGTTGGGCCATTACGTTCGGTTGCCTCATAAACTATTTCCATGATATCTACGCCTCGGCTTGCGAGTTCAGACACCGCCAAATGAAGTAACGTTTCCTCAACTTGCCGGCCCATAACACGACAGCTTAAAACGAAATCCACTAAGCGCCCTTTGCGACCTAATGCTTCCACACCAATAACTCCAACGAGACCCATGTCACCAAACTGATCCGTCACTGAAATTGCCATCATGTAACGAGCTTTATTAGCCAGCCAAGTAATGATCTCTTTTTCTGATAATCGACGTGTTGAAAGATTTAATTGATTAGTCTTGTTGAAAAGCTGAGTTACTCGCGAAATATTATTCGAGTTAACAGGACGAGCAGTCACTCTAGTATTTAGCCTTCTCAGCCAGTCATCGTTATTTTTGACACTGTATTTTATGTCCTTACGGTTACGTTCGGAAATATACAACGACGTTCGCACGCGGTCTTCTTTAGTTATCGTGGTATTTTCAAAGCAACATAAGGAATTCAAAGTCTCTACAAACATGGAGGGATCTTCAGGCCAATCTGGCACGAGGACGTCCGGCAATGCATCAGAAACACGACTCCGTTCTGCAGGATTGTCATCAATGAAAACCAGTGATTCGAGACCCAAATTTATCTCATCAGCCAAGTCCGCAATATTACCGGCCTTATCATTCCAATTAATTCGCCAACCAACAAAATCCTCTCTTTTCAGAATCATTTCTGGATGATTATCGATCGCTTGCATTGCAACCGCTTCATCATTCTTACTCGAGATTGCTAACTGAACGCCTCTATTCGACAGGGATTTAAGCGCTAGTTGAAAATCTCTAAATCCCTCGCCAACATGGTCATGGCCACCTAGCCTAACACCTTGCCAACCGTTTTCCCCTACCACTCCCCCCCAAAGAGTATTATCCAAATCAAGAACTATTAGCCGGCGCGACTTGCCCTTAATAGCGTCAATATATTGCCCAATATGTCTTGCAGCATTTTCAAAGACGCCGCTATTATAAGGAATTTTTGCTGCATACCACATTTTACTGGAAAGTGGGTTTTTCAGACCTTCCATCCAAATGTTTGTGGAAAGCATGAAAATATTGTTACTTTCAGAGACTTTCTCAGCAAGCCTAATGTTGCATTTGGCGAGCAAATTAGAAAGCCCCAAACCATTTTTCCAGTCAAGCATTCCGTAACCCATATTTGCTGGCAAATGCCATGCCGCAACAAATATATATCGCTTTTCACTAGCGCTTATCAGGCTTTGAGCAAAATAATCAACATCGGCAAGAATATCTTCATGCGCAACCTCTTCAAGTTGACACGCCTTCTGAAAGCCCGGCAAAACACGCTCAGGCGAGGTCCAAACGATATCCAACCAGCTTTCAGTCGAACGAACCAACGACTGATACACCTGCCCATATGGTTCAGTTTCCAAGATAAATTCTGGATGTGTTAGTTTATTTTTGAGAAACCCAGAAAGAGGTGCTATGTTAAAATCTGATATTAAAGCAATAATCTTTTCGTCTGTCATATTCGTCATCCAGATTGATCGACTAACCACTCAGACATCTCTCCGAGGGTTAGAAAGGGTGGTTTATCAGATCCTGTAAAGATATCTAGGATGCTAATGCTGACACCTAAACGAGTGATATGTTCCTCGATGCTAACCATTAACATAACCAACCCTAGTGAATCTAATGGACTATTTTCACCGACTACAGCAGAAGATTCCTCTAAAATTAATTTACCTTCGTTGGGCAACTGCCTGTTCAATTCTTCGGCACATCTGTAGATGATATCTGTAATTTCTTCTTTACTTGTCAAGTTACATTTCCTTTGGTTAACTGTAATTCTTATATTATAAATTTGTCAGAGGGATGTAGAGCATATTTTTTCTACGTCTACTGTTACATAATATATTTTTAAAAAAGTATTTGATCAGCGCCGTACTATGCCGTTCAGCCACGCGATAATGGTACAGCTGAACAAATGAAAACCGTACACTTTTGGCACGTTTTCAGCGTTTATCAACTGTATGAGAGCCACAAAATCAGCTTAATTTAACCTTTCGAAGGTAGAGTGACACAATGATCCTTTTAGATAAGCACTAATATCTTTTCCACTAACAGTGATTTTGTTAAGCCTTCCTAAGACATTATCAAAAGCAAGGAAGAAATCTTCTATGTCTTTATCAGAATGAGCAATACTAGGGTAGAACAAATTTCCAGCAAGGAATCCCTCACTAAGCATTTCTTGAGTTACGAACGTCTTAGCCTCAAGCCGAGCGGGACAGTCAATATTATATGAGACCAAAGCATCCATTCCTGAAACATCTATTTTGAGATCGTTGTTTTCAGCAGCCAATTTCACCCGATCCTTAAATACCTTTCCTTTCTCTGAGATTACACGCCAAGATTGTGTTGACTCCATGACATCCAGAGTTGCAAGCGCCGCAACAAAGCCAAGCCGCTCAGTAAAAAATGTCGAGCTAATAAATGTGGCTTGAGACGCAGACATTACTGGTTTACTGCCAAGTACAGCAGTAATCGCATAACCATTGCCTAAAGTTTTACCAAGGATTGAAATGTCTGGCGAAACATCATAAGTGAGGTGAAGCCCACCAAATGTTTCTCTAAAACCACTGGTGCATTCATCAAAAATCAACAGACAATTATATTTATCGGCTAATTCTCTGACATTCAATAAATATGACTTTGTAGGAGCTTTTGATCTCATAACTTCCATTTTAATCGCCGCAACATCTCCCTTGCTTAATATTTTTTCAAGTCCCTCCAAATCACCGTCGTAAAAAGGAACGGCAGTTGAAGCAAGCTCCTTCGGCACACCAACGGGAGATAAACCTGACAGCAACTGCTTATCAAGATTTTCGGGGTCCTCTAAATTGGCAGACAAGTACCAATCGTGCCAACCATGGTAACCACAAAATGCGATTTTACTCTTATTTGTGAAACTCCGCGCAATCCTCACAGCAATGGCATTGGCCTCCCCGCCACTCCTTGCAAACCTCACCATATCCGACCATGGATGCATTTTGGTTAGACGTTCCGCAAGATAAATTTCCTCAGGACTGTTAAGTGATGACATATTTCCTTTATGTACACAACTAATCACTTCCTTGTTAACAGCATCATGCCCATAACCTAAAGTGCACGTACCTACGCTAAAGTGACTAAAATCTCTGTATTGATTCCCATCCAAATCAACAACTTCAATTCCTTTTGCTGATTCAAAATATGCTGGCCATTGATCAGGAGCAAACATCTCTCTCCTTTTAGAGAGTAAAGAATTTCCTCCTGGCACAACATTTAATGCCCGCGAATATAAATTGTTACCTTTTTCCATAGTTCCACTTCCTTAATAGCGGCTTTATTTATTACTAGCCCAGAATAGCCGATCGATACTGCACACAGTCCCATACAGGTATCTAGAAACACTCTCTCGCAATTAGGCTACCAAGACCTACATCTGGATCCACCCTCAAGTATTGTTGGGACATTGCTAGAGTAATGCTCATCTAAGCATCTGCTCCACATAGAATAGCCAAGTGTATCCGTTTCTTATAACTCCTTTTATCCATCTTCAAAGTAATCCGAGGCTTTTCTTATGCACCAGCGCTTCTAAAATAAAAAAATCAGTGATATCGTCTATTTCGAAAGATTTATATTTTTCAGTTTCGTATCCGATTGTGTTTTGAGTATGAAAAGTCTTATTTCTTTTTAGAGATGAAACAGATGATAAATAAAGGCTGCCATCAAATGCATAAATGTCGCTTAAATCTTGGCGCCTTAGCCCATGACCTACATATTGTTGGTAAGGATAAATTTTATTCGTATTATCCCTCTCTAAAAGAAATCTTGGATGATGATCAATCACCTTAGAGATCCCAAGAATTGAATCGCAAGATGGAAAATTCAATAATTTTTCAATAGCGCTATCTATATCAATAGATTCAGTAAGTGGCGATGTAGGTTCTAGTAATAATAGATAATCATACTCTTCATTCTTTTTCTCAAGATAATCAATATGGTTTAATAATACATCTACGCTGTTACTGCTGTCTTTGGAATCTTCTAATGACCTCAAAGGAAAGGCATCACAGCCGTACTTCAATCCTTTTTTTAAATAATCATTCGAGTCCGTTGACAAGTAAATTTTATCGATATATTTACTTTGACTCGCTGCACATATAGGCCATGCTAATAATGGCTTGCCGCCTAACATTCTAATGTTTTTATTTGGCAAGCCCTTCGAACCGGATCTTGCCAATACAAAGCAGACAATCTTTTTATCTCTATACACTATATCAATTACCTTTAAAGTAGATTAACTGATTCAATATCTCTTTGAGCTTTCTGATAATCCTCCATTCTCCCAATATCCAACCAATAACCTTGGTATTTCATCAAGCCAACCTTTTTATCCCCCTTAACACGTTCCTCCAGATAACTTGGCATATCAACTTTTAAGTTTGCCTTTACATCACGAAAACAGTTTGAACTCACAACATAAATCCCCATATTTATGTCATGGTAGTACGTTGGTTTCTCACGCATCCTAATTACAAGATTTTTATCTGATTCAACTACACCATAGTGAATTTGATACTCCTGTTCACGAACACACATAGTTGCATCAAAATTATGCTTGTTATGGAAATCTAACAAACTATTAAAGTCTAAATCTGTCAGCACATCTCCATTCACCATGATTATCGAAAGGTCGCTTAAATCTCGGGGTAATAGTCCTAGAGCCCCTCCAGTACCAAGAGGAAGCTCCTCATATACATAAGTTATATTTACACCCCATTTTTCTCCATCACCAAAATATTCTGTGATCACCTCAGGCATATAATGAGTTGAGAAAATAAAATTTATAAATCCTTGCTTAGCAAATCGCTCAACAAGAATTTCAAGCATAGGCTTGGAGCCTATTGGGAGCATTGGTTTTGGACAATTATCCGTAAGCGGACGTAACCTTGAGCCAAAGCCACCAGCCATAATAAAAACCGGATTTTGCTTAATATCCTCATCGACCAGACTTTTTAGACACACGATATCTACAACTTTTCCGTTAGACAATAAAGGGATACATGAAATGTCAAACTCTATCATTTTTGCCTTTATTTGCTCGCTGGTGCACTCTTGATCAAGCCAAGTTACATGTTTATTCATAACATCTAAAACTAACTCATCCACATCTACGCCCTGTAATAAGGCCCGTCGTATGTCTCCATCAGTAACAGAGCCAAGCAGAAATCCACTTTCATCAACGACAAAGGATGTTTTCAGTGCTCCCTTATCTATTATCAGCATAGCATCCTTTATTAGCATATCCGGTCTAAGAGTGAGCTCCTGCCAATTATTCATTTATTTGCCACCTTAAATCTATGTGCACCGGGAAATATGGTTATGTGATCCGAGATATTTCTTACTAGACTAGAACCCGCACCGATGACAGACCCATTTCCAATTGTCAGTCCGTGTGATATCGAGGCGCCAGTTCCAACGTGAACGTTTTCACCCGTTTGAATGCCACCACTAAGAGTCGCCCCCGGCGCAATGTGGTTGTGAGCACCGATATTACAGTCATGATCGATAATTGACCCCGAATTTATAATTGTCGCCGTACCTATTACACTTTGAGCGTTAATAATAGCACCAGGCATTACCTGAACTCCCTCGGATAACTTGCAGTATTTAGAGACGATCGCTCGCGGCGATACAATAGTGGCAAAATAATATCCACTCTGATTAAATTTATGGTGTATCTCAGTGCGCAGCCTCTGGTTGGGCAATGAACCTATGCCATTCACAAGAAGGACTTTATCTTTATCGAAACTTAGTACGTCATCATCTGACTCGAAATAAGGTATCTCATCGAATACGGGAGTCCCTTTATGCTTGTCTCTGGCTACCACACCAACAATCGTGACTTTGAGCTCACGAAGAATATCCACCAACACTGTAGCATGACCACCAGCGCCAATAATCAATACCGGCTTACTCATGGATCAAGTCCCCTTCTTTATAGCTGCGCGAAGCAGTCTTACTCTGAAGAGACCAGTATGTAAAAGGACTATCGCCCAAACCCGGGCGCTTAACTGAAAGATCTAATTCACAAAAGACCGCTCCTATAGCAATATCACGAGCCGCTACGATACTTTTTCTAGCTATAGTTTTATTATTAATTTCTGAAGGCCTTGGCCCCTTAATACCATCGCCCAATGCGAACTCGACATCCCTAATCGCTTGAATCATAGATATAAGCTCAGATGGATCTAGTGATGCTTTATGATCCGGCCCGTCCATATTTTTATCGAGCGTAAAATGCTTCTCTATCAAACAGGCACCACGGGCAACTGCAGCCACAGGAACCGAAATTCCCTCACTATGGTCTGAATATCCGACGGCCAGACCAAATGCAGCAGCCATAGCATCCATAGCCCGCAGATTTATATCTTCTGGTGCTGCTGGATACTCAGTAGTGCAGTGCAACAGTGTGACTTTTTGCTTTAATGACGCTTTTCCTTCATCTGAAAGGTAAGCCGCTTGAAATGCTTCAATCGAAGGGGTATTGTTTTTTTCTGCAGTATAACCAAACGCGATAACACCTAGCACCGCCTCAATATCCGCTAGAGTAGCCATGCCGGTAGAGACTATGAGATCACATCCAGTGCGAGCATGCTCCAATACCAATGGAGCATTGGTGATTTCTCCAGAAGGAATTTTGAGTCGTGTTAGGCCTAGATCATTAACCAAAAATTCAAGACTTTCACTATCGAAAGCAGTCGAAAGAAACTCGATACCGAGTTTCTTACAACGCGCAACAAGTTCATGGTGTGAACCGAAACTCAGCTCTAACCTACTCAACATTGCTAACTGAGACTCTTTTTTTCCAGTATTGGCAACTTGATAGTCTGCCTGCAAAGCTTGCTCTGTTACTAACTTTTTAGCTCTAAATGTTTGGAATTTTACAACATCCGCACCTGCTGCATAGGCAGCATCAATCAACTGCAACGCAATTCCCTCATTACCGTTATGATTAACGCCCGCTTCAGCAATAATAAGTGTCATGTATTAATTAACCTTTATGTCAAAGAATTTTTTAATCTTTTTAAATTTAACAGACTTAAGTATATCAATTATCTGACGACTAGCATTACCCTGGCCATATGGGTTAGAAGTGGCATTTTTATAACCTTCACCGATAGCAGATGAGACAGCAGAAACAATAGCAGACTTACTTGGCTCACAATTTATGACACTACTGGCAGCCAATCTTCCTGACTGCCTACTGCCAACGTTTATTGTCGGCACACCAAGTGATGGAACTTCTATAATTCCACTTGAAGAATTTCCGATAACCCCCGATGAGTGTTTTACTGCACTGAGATACCTAGCGTGGCCTAAAGAAGGAATAGCAAAAATACGATCAGTGCGACTTGCAGCATATTCCTCTATCAAAGAAATAATCTTCCGTCCACCGTCATCTGCATTTGGATATGTCAATATCACTTGGTGGTTTTCAAATACATCAAGAGCATTTAATAATGCTAAAAAGGCTACCTCAGGAGGCTCATCTGCCAGTGTTACTGGATGATACGTTACGACAAAATAATCTTTATTGATTTGAAAATTTAAGGACTTTGAGATCTCGGCTAATGTCATAAATTTGCCGCGCGAAATGTGGTCTAAGCCAATAGCACCAGTATTAAATACTCTCTCAGGAGCCTCACCTAATTGAATTACTCGATTTCTATGCTCCTCTGATGAAGTGGCATGTAAATAACTTAATTTTGTTATAGCGTGTCTGATCGAATCATCGTAAGCACCTTCTGTTATCTCACCACCGTGCAGATGAATCACTGGAATTCTTAAAATCAAAGCTGTTTGTGCCGCTGCAAGTGCCTCAAAACGATCGCCCAATAATATTAACCCATCAGGTTCTAACCTTGATAATGCGTCAGTGAAGCCAAGCACGCCCACACCAATACTTTTGGCTGTTCCTACTGCACTATTTGATGATAGTAACATCTCGACTTTTTCATCAATATAAAACCCATCCATTTCAATTTGACTATATGTTTCACCGAATTCCGGTGAAAGGTGCGATCCACTAACTAAAAGTTTTAACTCGAAGTATGGGTCACTTTGCAGGTCCTTCAAAAGCCAATAAAGAAGACCATACTCAGCTCTGGTTCCGGTAAAAACACATATTTTCATAAGATAAGCTTCAGAGACTCAGGGAAGGTGAACTTGGTAAGTTGATTAAGTGCTTTTCTAACCATTTAGAAGTAGTTAAATCATCGCGAATAGCATTTTCGAACATCGGCAACCTATGCATTAACTGCCAAACCGGTCGTGTCATAACACCCGACTGGTTAGTGGATTGCAGTAGACTATCTCTTGATTCAACATCAGGACATATAACAGCGTTTAACCAGTAATTAGATTTCGCGTAATCTGGTTCCATCACAAACTCGTAACCTGAGTTTACAAAGAAATTTTGGTATCTAGAAGCTAACTCACGTTTCTTGGCCAAAGAGTGTGCCAAGCTCTCCATTTGCGCGCAACCAAGCGCAGAATTTAAATTAGGCAAACGATAATTAAATCCAGCTTCATCATGATAAAACTCATACGGATGAGAAACTTTCGCCGTGGTTGTTATATGTTTGACCTTATCACCTAACTCTGCACTTTGACATAAAACCATTCCACCGCCACCAGTAGTAATAATTTTATTACCATTAAAGCTTATTACCCCCAAACTACCGATAGTACCGGTATGTCGGCCTTTATAAAAAGAGCCAAGACTCTCTGCGGCATCTTCCACTAAAGGCAAGTGCCACTTTGCGCACACAGCTAAAAGCTCATCAAGCTCTGCCGGATGACCGAAGGTATGCATTGGCACCACAGCACTGATTCTTCTTTGACTATCTTTATGATAGCAACCTTCTTTTTTGAGCTCCGCAAACTCATCCAGGAACTCTTCTAAAGCTAAAGGGCTTAATGACAAGCTCTTTTTTGAGACATCTAAGAGAATGGGCTCAGCTCCCATATGGTGGATAGTATTACAAGTAGCCACAAATGTTAACGCTTGAGTAATAACAAAATCACCCGCTCTCACTCCGATTATATGCATAGCGGCATGCAGAGCAGCCGTGCCATTCACTGTTGCAACGGCTTTAGCTGAGCCCGTATATTTCTGCACTTTCAATTCAAACTCATCAACAAATTTTCCAACACTAGATACGAATGTGCTGTTGATTGTCTCAGACACATAAGCTAGCTCAGATCCCGAAAATGTCGGTTCATGCAAAGGGATAAAATTATTTGTCTTGAAGGTATCACGGATAAATGTGATGATTTTTTCGTTCATTATTGAGCCTACATTTTACCGTCTAGGTATTTACCTGTCTCTTTATGACCAAAGGCAGGAATCATTTTATGAAACAAATCGACTAACTGAGTTTTCGCCCATGACCTAGATAACTTTAGCCTTGAAATTTCTGCCAAAAACATGTCTAAGCTTTCATTATTCTCTCTTGAATCATTTTTTATAACGCCTAAATTTTCAAACCTTTCCATGTCCACGATTTCTGAAGCAGTAAAGAACTCTTCAAAATCTTTCTCTCCAGTGGTATCACTTACGCTAAAAAGACAGGGCCAAAACCCCTTTTCTGGCAGTGTATCCATAAGAAGTCTAGCCTCATTCTCGCTACTGCATAGATGAGGCGTGTAACCTACTTCATTTAGATATTTTATTGCGATATCAGCGAAGGTAATTAAATGCAATGACTCACTCAGTTTTGGAAAAAAGATATCTCGATTTTCACCGAAAATACACGACATTAAGCACAATTCACCAGACTCCTGTGGAGTCACAAAATAACGCCTAATATCACTCGGCGCAACTATTGGTTGACGCTTTTGAATACGCAAATTGAAACTATGTAATAATGACCCATCTGAAAATGCCACATTTGCAAATCGAGCTGTAGAAATGCTGATATGCTCGCTTCCTCTCAACAAAAACATTTCCATAATACGTTTGGACCCGCCCATCATATTTACAGGGTTTGCTGCCTTGTCTGTGGAAACACAAAAATATTTTTTACTACCTTTTTGAATTGCTTGCGAGATTGTCTTATCTGTGTTCAATATGTTCACATCAATCATCCGCATCAAAGTAAAAGGATCTTTTTCACTGCGGACATGTTTCAAGGCAGATAAATTAAGAACATAGTCATACTTACCGTCTGCCAAGATAAATGCGTCATATTCTGAAGACCCAATATCCAATGCAAACGTTTTAAAGTCACCAGTAATATATCCGAATGCGCTTCGAATATCGCGCACCAGTTCAACCATATTGTTTTCACTTATATCAACAACATGAAGTTTTTTAGGATTTCTTTTGAAAATTTCTTTTGTTACTGCTTGGCCAATAGACCCAGCCCCGCCAAGCACTAAGAATGAGGCATTGATGATCTGTTTTGAAAGCTTCTCCTCATAATTAGAAATGTCATTTGTGAACAAAGCGTTAGATCGACCTATTAGACTCAGAATATCCATCCCAATTAATCCTCATAACCGGCAATTTTTGAATATACCGAATAATTATACAATTGTTCCGTTATTGTGCAGAGCTTTCTTCGGTCACCCTCAATAAAGGCTTTAACCTGATAAAACAATCCGGGCTTATACTCTTTATCGTAAAAATCGTCCAATTTAACACTCTCGCTTTTTACTGAATTGCGCTCCGTTAACAGTAAACCTTCAAGAGGCGTCAGTTCTAATTTATAGTTTTTTGTAAAGCCTATCAAACCCCAACGACCAGGGGCATCCCAATCAGCTCTATAATTAAAGAAAACTCCTGTTTCTGAAATCCCACTTCCGGCGTAGCGAGATCCTGCTTGGTGCCAATTGAGCTTTCCTCCTACACATGCATCAAGCCTGGCAGGTTTACCTGCAATAAAAAATGCCAAATCAATCACATGGGTAGAGTTGCAGAGAAGCCAACGCTCTTTAACATGAGGCCCTTTTGTTAAGGGCTCAATGCTGTCTGACCACTCCGTAAAGTCAAACGAAAGTGATGTAATACCCCCATCTTTATCGGCTAATTCCAAAAGTTTTGTAACGGAAGAAAAGAAACGTCGGTTATAGGCTACAAATACTGAGGCACACAAGTCCTCAGCTTTGCGGCAAAGGGATTCTAGTTCATGAACAAACAGACCCGCAGGCTTTTCAACAAGGATTGACTTTATACCCAAGTCCAATAAGTGCACAGAAACTTTTGAGAGATCCTCTACACTTGTTACAACAATTACATGATCCGGAGCAGGGTTCGAACTCAAATATTTCAGGTACCCTCCTACATTAGGACGCTTTCCCGTTTTGTTATAAAACTCAACTGCTGTATCGTCACTTCTACATACAACGTCAATATCAACATTCAGTGCAGACAACGCATTATAGTATGACTGCGCCATATTACTTCCGCCTATAAGTAATACTTTATCTTTTGTCATGTAATTGGCCATATTTCATGTTCTAAACAATTTAATTTTGAGCAATCCGCTATCGCGTTAAATAAACAGCGGTGCTGACGAATAGATGTTCTCAAATCGGGCAGAAACTTTTCGACATCATCATTTAATATACGTTCGACTAGAAAACCGGATAGCTCACTTTGGTATTGCAGCCTACCGACTATGATTTCTTGCTCCTCAAGACTAACTCCCTTTGACTCGTCAACCATGTATGTCCTGCCGTCAACTTTACAAGTGATTGAGCTCGCTATATCTGATTCACTGTCAATAAAAAGACTACTGCCATCTGAATACGTAGCGATAAGCTTCCCTTCGAAGTCCAAATAACCCGCCCTTTTAGATTCATACCATCCATCAGCAGATTCAATAGTAATCTTTACCAACTGACTATCACTTAAAAATTCAACAAGATCTATAAAATGGATAGCATTACAACCAAGAGTTAGATTTTTCCATTTGACATAAAAATCTAACTTTTTTGGACCGGAAAACACACGATATAACTGCTGATAAAATGGCATTATCCTCCGATTAGTATTGACCCATACATTTTGGTTCTCAAAACAATCTTCTAATTTTTCCAAATCTAAGACGGACTGGACTAGTACCTTTTCGAATATCCAGCTGGTAACTACAACTTTTGACAATACCTGCTCGGCAATGGTTCTCCTTATCTTGGAAGATGTTGAAATAACTACAATATCATACTGGCCATTTAATTCCTCCATACTCAAGTGATTTAGCTCCTTAAAATCACTTTTTGGAACTCCTGCCGTCTCTAAACCATTCTCATATGCAATTTTGTTAGGCTCTATGATATCCACACTCAGCTTCGTAGAAATATCTCTAAAGCCTTGTAAGTATCTACTTCCCAAATTTCCAAAGCCAACTATTAAGATTCTTTTCGTATTCATTATATAGACCTTAAAATCATTTATTTCTGTGTGTCAGTAATGCATCTAAAATTAGGTCTGAATAATATAGGTGTCCATCCTCTGATAAATGATCATAGTCACAAAAATAGGATGGTTTACCATCTACTTTTAGGATGTTCTCAGAGCTAAAAACATCGCTAATCAATGATTGGAAGAAATCAACTGTGGATTGCGGAACATCTGATTTACTATTCTCCGGTAAAGAGAGTATGAATATTTGATCGAAAACAGTTTCGTTTTGTAAGAGAGAGATTTCTATCAGACATTTCCTTAGAGTAATAGATTGCACCTTTTTTCTTAACCGAACAATACCCTCACGAAAAAAAGACGGCAGATATGCTAATGGAATTAACCTTAGCAATTTGCTGTGAATTCGACCAGCATCAACCACCCCTGCTTGAATAATTGCTATATTTGATGTGGATTCATTAGCGCTTACAATATACCCAGAATCGGTCTTCATAGCTTTTGAAATTTCCTTTAACCGATTCCCTCCTACCCCCCTGTGGAAAATATTCAAGCACAAGCCATATAGACTAGAATCCTTTGACAATCTAAAGGGATATGTAAAACTTGGATCACCGGGTTGCCATGGCCGTCTCATAGAGTTAGAGTCGGCGTATAAAAACACGTTAGAACGCCCCTTTTCTGGTTTTTTGGGCAAAGCTATCGCTGTTGCAATGCCCGCATCATGACTAATTGATAACTCAAAGTCATCAACCACGGGGCGACCGTTTTTCAAATGACGAATTTCTATGTCAGCAAGTTCTACTTTCCCATGGCCCGCTTTAAACACTGCTTCCTTTGCAGCCCATAAAGCAGCTAGCGACTCGCGTATATTTATCGAATACCCGACATAACTTAACTCTTTATAAGAGAACATCTGACACAAAATCGCATCAGACTTAAGATCTACAGGCAAAGCACCCGGATAAATATCTTCTACCGACTGGATATCGATACCAATCCCCCGATGTAAATTAGTATTACCTGGTTTTACTACATCGGAATTAAACCCATATTTAGGACTTTCCTCGGAACCTGACGATCGCATCCCAGTGTTGCCGTATCTAGCTATCAGATCATTCAGATTAAATTTTCGTTTAAATTCCTCCCTTGGAACCTCCAGCCCATTTGCTGACAAGATACCTAGAATATGATGAGCTTTTACTGACGTCACACGATAAGTAGATTCCGTCTTGAAATCATCTCCTAGTATTTTTTTTAAACTTTCGACAACTGCATCCATTTCACTTAAACCCTCTGGTTAACACATACGGGACATATATGGACAATGCCTTCAGAAGTAAGAACTTGAATTAACCCTTGCCAGCCATGCTTAGACAGGGTCATTAAACTGTCCCCGCACTTGTAACAAAAAGAGCCCTCTGTTTTTTTCTCTACAAAATACGAATTTACTCTACTCTTCAGCTCTTCCAAGAACATAGAGAAATAACGCCCCTCTGTTACTCGGTGATCAAAGGTGCCAAACACTGAATAACCACCCGTTTTTAAGCTAGTAATACCCAATATGAAAGTTTGCTTACTACTAATTAGCGGTTGCATATAAAAAATATCCGAACCGCTTAAGTCACTTACGGTAAAATGACAGGGGCCATAATCAGTGTCAGTTAATAATTCTTGGTCATATTTATCCGCAAAATTTAATATTTCATCTTGTATTCCGGTAAGACTCTTACTCATGTTCATCCGAGGTACTCGTAGTTTCCCACCGGAATCAATTGCCACGCCAACAAACAAATCTTCTAACTCAACAGGAGACACAAGAAGGTCCTTAAACTGTTGGACAACTAATCTAGCCGATTCAAATAATATGATATCCATTATCGTATTATTGAAAAAACCAACATCCTGAAGCCTAGCACCCAACTCTATTTCTATACCTAAAGTGGAGTTATGGCTTGGAGAACTCATTGCTAACGAAGAGATTTCCATAGCTTTAAACTTATCTGCACCACCAATTTTCTCACTAGGAGGAGAGAATATGATATTGGTACTTTCTTCGATTTTCTTTTCTTGTACTTCCACCTGAAAATCAGCAGAAGTCAGCCAAGCAGAGTCGATTTTCGGCTTCAAACCCGACTCAACAGACTTCATAGCCTTTTCACTCACATACTTTTTCTTGAGGCTATCAATGTATTCTATATTTTTAGGTAGGTTCGCCTCAGGAGCATTATCAGTAACTTCAGAGCTATAACTATCCAAAACCTGACAAACAGTTGCACCAACTAGGGCTGTATCGCCAGTAACGACATTAATTGAACTTATATAACCTTCAATCACTGATTCCAATACGACGATAGCCTTGGATGTTTCGAACTCCAAGATGGCGCTCCCTTGCGTAACAAAATCGCCTTCTTCAACCATAATATTTGAAATTAAAACTTCAGTATCGTTTGCGTTTTCCTGAGGAATAATAATATCTGTCATTTAATCATCCATTTTTTTGATGGCTGTTATGATATCGTCGAGTGAAACCAAGTTTTCTTTCTCAAGCTCGATATACGAAGGAATCGGAAAAGGATCAGAGCTTACTGTCCTTACAGTTTTGCGAGAATAGTTTTGTACTATCAGGGATGCTATACCATCAGCCCATCCATAACGTTCAGTGGATTCTTCTACAATTACAATTTTTGATAGTCTATTTAGACTTTTAGATATGTGGGACAAAGGAAATGGATGCAACAATTGTGGGCACACTAACTCAAACACAACATCAGATTTTGAGAAGATATACTCATAATTATCAGCTATTAATCTCGCTATTCGCCCATAAGCAACAATTAACACTGTAGCCTTCGCTTTATGAGGAATGAGTTTAATAGTACCCAGACCACCACCTATCTTTGCTAATTCAAAATCAGAACCTCCCTGGAATAGTCTAGCGGCATAGTCAACTTTGTTTTCGATAATTACTACAGGACAATTTAGTTTTTCTACAGAATCTATCAAGTCAGAGGGATCAGATAAAGACGTTACAGCCACCACAGCAACATTATCGATGCCGACAACTAATTTCTCCAAACTTTGCGAATGTGTTGGACCATAACCCCGACCACCGCCCATTGCTGCACGCAAAATCAGCCTACAATCGAACTGCTGTCCATACATGTGATAAAATTTACTTGCGTTATTGATTAGCTGATCTAATGCATTTACGATGAAATCGCCAAACATAATTTCCGCAATAGCTCTTCTGCCAGCCACATCAAAGCCTAGCGCCAAACCAACCAGACCTGCCTCACTAATAGGAGTCGATAAGACCTGGGTTGGCCTCGCCTCTGTAAATCCTTTAGTTACTTTAAAAGCTCCACCATAGGGATCAGCGATGTCTTCACCAATAAACATGGCTTCTTTTTTAATCAATAGTTCTTTGTATGCATTTCGCAAAGCGGTTACTAATAAGTCCTTTGAATTATTTATATCCTGCAATCTTACGGAACATTCGCGTGGTAATTTATCGTGACCATAGCTGGTATATGGCAATATATCTTTCTTCGTCAAGGCTTCTTCAACATAGGTATCGACCATTGTTTTGACTTTTTCAAAAACAGGAGAATACGCTTTAGATTTAATCCAATAATCAATCAAATCAATATTTATAAATGAATCAACCTCTTCTATGGCGCGATCATCGTCACCTTTAGAATGCGCGCGTAGTCGATAAGTATCGATTTTTAAGAATACCGGCTTACTATTAGAACGAGCATATTCAACAGCCTTAGCTGAAACACTTAATAATTCTTCAAAATCCCAGGTACTAGCCTCAAAGTATTTAAAACTGAAGGCTTCCGCGCGTAATTTTATGTCACCAGATAAGTTATTACTCTGAGGTGTAGATTGACTATAGTAATTATTCTCACAGACAACAATGTGTCCTACTTCATAAAGCGCTGAAAGATTCATCGCCTCGTAAACTACGCCCTCACCTAAAGTGCCCTCTCCAATAAATGATACGGCTATAGAATTTTTGTTGTCGAGCTTACTTTTTAGTGCCAAACCTGAAGCAACGGGCAAAAGTGACCCCTGCGTACCATTTGAAATAAAGCCATTGCGGTATAAATGCTGACTACTTCCTATCCCTTTCGACACGCCAGTTGAAAGCCCTAGCAATTCATCTATTAAAGGCTTCCAATCCCCTGTCTTGGAAATAAAATGGCCATGACATCTGTGGTTTGATGTAACCCAATCACTATCCCCTAGATTTTGACAAAGGGCGATCCCTGTTAATTCTTGGCCAATACATGTATGCACAGTACCACTTAATTTACCTTCTGAAAAAAGCTCTAGAAACTTTTCCTCCACACATCTTATTAAAAACGCTTGCTCCACTAATTCCTTTGAAACATCCAAACTCTTTGCCTGATTGAAACTATTAAAAGCTCGTTCATATAATTTTTTAATTAACATAAATATATACTTCTTTTTGAGAACAATAAATAATTGAGGAATAACTTTGATACATAAACGGAAAAAATATTCATGGAGAATGAGGGTATTTCATTTCACTTGGAAAATTCAGTAGTTAACTTACTTTTAAATCAAGCTCGTCCATACACGTCATCCAATCGAACAATATCATCTTCTCCAAAATAGGAGCCCGTCTGAACTTCAATGAGTTCAAGAACCGTCTTGCCTGGGTTCTCAAGCGCATGTACGGTTCCAACGGGAATATATGTAGACTCATTCTCCGAAAGTAAGAATATTTTTTCTCCGTTAGTAACTTTCGCTATCCCAGAAACCACCACCCAATGCTCGGACCGATGGTGATGCATTTGTACGCTTAGCTTACCGCCTGGCTTTACCGTGATGCGCTTAGCCTGATAACGATTGCCATTATCAATGGAGTCGTATTTCCCCCATGGCCGATAAACTTCTCTGTGGTGCTCCCATTCAGTTCTTGACTCTGCCTTTAACTGTTGAGCGACAGCTTTTACATCTTGAACACTATCTTTGTGGGCCACAACCAATACGTCTTTGGTCGATATAATCACTAGGTCATCCACACCAATTGCAGCAACTAACTTTCCATCAGTTCTTATATAGGAATTATTTGATTCATGAAGTATTACATCTCCATGTATAGCATTGCCGTTGCTGTCTTTTTCGCTAATATCCCACAAGGATGACCAAGACCCTATATCACTCCAGCCAGCATTCATTGGAACAACAACTGCATCGTCTGTTTTCTCCATCACCGCATAGTCGACCGAATCACTTGGGCATTCATCGAATGCTGCCCTATTAATCCTTACAAAATCATTATCTTTTGAAATATCTTTCATTGATAACTGACAAGCCTCATAAATATCCGGACGATGCTTTTTAAGCTCTTCTAGGTAGCGACCTGCCTTGAACAGGAACATGCCACTGTTCCAGAAGTAATCGCCTGATTCGATATACGCTTTAGCGATTTCACTAGAGGGCTTTTCTACAAACGCATCGACAGAAAACCCACAGCCCTGAGACGCACCCTTCTTTATATAGCCATAACCTGTGTTCGCCTCATGAGCGACAACACCGAAGGTGACGAGCTTGCCGGACTCCGCCAAGGGGATTGCATCCATTATTGTCTTGGTAAATGACGCTTCGTTTTGAATCACATGATCAGCCGCCAAAACAAGCAACAAAGGATCCTCACCCTCTGGTGATGAAAAGGCCGCGAGGGCTATTGCAGGCGCAGTATTACGTCCCACAGGCTCTAAAATGATTGCGCCAAGCCGATCAATTTCTCGTAACTGCTCTGCCACAAAAAATCGATGCTCTTCATTACAGATTGTCACTGAAGAATGAATATCCAAACCATCTAATCGCTTGAATGTTGCTTGCAACATCGTATCTTCGCCATGAAGAGATAAAAATTGCTTGGGGTGCGCGGCGCGGGACAAAGGCCACAAGCGAGTACCTGAACCGCCTGCCATGACAACAGCTTTAATCATCTATGTTTTTCATCCTATTTAATAGCCAACCCGCATAATTGCGGATATATGGGTGAAAATTTTGATCATCAGAGACCATTGACAGATCAAACCACTGGAAATCGCCGTGTTGATCATCAATGGCTATTAAAGGCCTGGACTTAACGACGATATAATGAGGCAAGTTCACATAATGAGTTGATATATCTTGATCAACGACACTATTGCTATAAAAATGATCCCAAATACCCATTAACTCGAAGTTCTCTACAGGGACATCACTTAAACCCAATTCCAATTCGCCAACTCGACGCAAGGCGTTTTGCCAGGTCTCATTTTTGTATATTCGTCCGCCAGGTGTAAACCACTCGCCTTCCAATGGTTCGTTGTTCCGCTTACCCAGCAATATTTGCCCTTCAAAAATCAAGCAAAGATCTATTGAGACCAGCGGCGTATTTTCTACCACTGCCTTGAATTTCGATAACTCTAACATCCACCCTGCTCTTTCAAATAAGCCTGAGAATACTTCGGCTTGTGATATCTACAACTAATTAATTAGTTCCAAATAGATCACGTGAGAATAGTTTGTCTTCCACATCTATCAAGTTTTCAGCTCTACGATTCGCAACTATCACATCACACTGATCTTTAAATTGGTCAAGATTCTTCAAAACCTGTGAGCCAAAGAATTCTACCGCATTAAGCGAAGGCTCATAAACAACGACGGTGACACCCTTTGCGTTAATTCGCTTCATGACGCCCTGAATCGCTGAGGACCTAAAATTATCACTACCCTCTTTCATCGCGAGACGGTAAAAGCCAACAACCTTTGGATTTGTCTTTAGAATTTCATTTGCAATAAAATCCTTTCGCGTTGTATTCGACGAAACAATAGCTTCGATTAATGTTTGTGGTACCTGCTCGTAGTTCGCCAGCAACTGTTTCGTATCCTTAGGAAGACAATATCCACCATAACCAAAGGAGGGATTGTTATAGCCATCGCCTATCCTCTCATCGAGACATACACCATTAATGATGCTTTTGGTATCTAGTTTATGCGCTAGAGCGTACGAATCTAACTCATTAAAAAATGACACCCTCATAGCCAGGTAGGTATTAGCAAACAACTTAACCGCTTCGGCCTCGGTAGATCTAATAAAGAGCGTTTCTATATCTGTTTTTTCTGCGCCCTGCTTCAATAGACCTGCAAATTCTGCGCCCGCCTTACACTGACTACCCACAATGATGCGTGATGGATAAAGGTTATCTTTAAGGGCTTGACCTTCTCTCAAAAACTCAGGAGAGAAAATAACCCGATCACTTTCGAATTTTTCTTGAAGCGATTTTGTGTGGCCGACTGGAATGGTTGATTTAATCACCACCAGCGCGCGCTGATTAATGCTAAGCGAATCCTCAACCACAGCATCCACTGAGCTCGTGTCAAAACGGTTAGTGTCTGAATCATAGTTAGTGGGTGTTGCCACAATAATAAAGCTAGCACCTTCATAGGCGAATTGCTTATCCAATGTAGCGGTCAAGGACAATGATTTTTCGGCTAAGAATAATTCAATCTCTGTATCGGCAACCGTGGATTGCTTATTGTTAATCTTATCAACTCTTTCTGCATCAATATCAAGAACAGTGACATCGTTGTGTTGAGCCAAAAGCACTGAAAGGGACATCCCCACGTATCCAGATCCAACCACTGTTATTTTTATTTTCTTATCCAAAATAATTAAACTCTTATGGTGCTAACATTAATGTTGATTGATTTTTCTTTTATAGACTCCATAAACTCCAGAAATCCCTACTTTTTTACATCTAATATCCGATAATAGCCTTTATCGAAACCTACCAATCATTCTTTTCAATCAGCGCTTTAATAGACTGCTTGGTATCTGGATCGCGCATGCCCACAGCCAGGTTGGCACTTAAAAAACCTTGCTTGTTGCCGCAATCAAAGATACCGGCATCAGTCTCAAAGGCATTTAACCCGTCACGCTTAAGCAGCTCATCCAGCGCGTCGGTCAGCTGTATCTCACCACCCACACCCGCAACAGTCGTCTCAAGCAGATCTAATACCTTGGAGGGGAGAATATAGCGACCCAGCACGGCTAAATTGGAGGGCGCATCCTCTGGGGAGGGTTTTTCAACCAAGCCCTTTAGTGGAACACTGTTGAACGGCTCGCTCGCCTCTCCATTCAAGTCAGCAACGCCGTAATTTTCAATCGCCCCTGAATCAACCCGCTCAACCATGACCTGACCCACACCGGTCTCATTCCAGGCATCCGTCATGGCGGCAAAGCTATAGTTTTGATCATGCGATTCTTGATCAAGCACCAGAACATCGGGCAGCAGCACCGCAAAGGGTTCGTTATTTAATAAATGCTTGGCACAGAGAACCGCGTGACCTAAACCCAGCGCATCACTCTGCCGAACAGAGGTCACCGTGATACCGCTAGGAATGATGTTTTTAACCGTGCCCAAAATGGTCTCTTTGCCCGTCTTCTCAAGCCGGTGCTCAAGCTCGTAGTGCGCATCAAAGTGGTTCTCGATCGCCTCTTTGCCGCTGCGGGTAACGAGGATGATCTCAGTGATGCCGGCTGCGATAGCTTCCTTGACCACGTGTTCGATAATGGGCCGGTCATACACGGGTAATAATTCTTTTGGGATCGCCTTGGTCGCAGGCAGCATGCGCGTGCCTAGGCCTGCCACTGGAATAACCGCTTTTTTAATGTTTGCTGTCATTGTTTATCCCTTCAGTAACCGCCCAATCGTCTTTATCGACTAACAACTAACAACTAACAACTAACAACTAACAACTAACAACTAACAACTGCACTATAACCCGAACACTATATCCCGAGCACTAAATCCCGAACTTTGCCTTTATAACGTCAAACTCTGAAGCCTCAAGACGCGGTCCAAACTGAGCAACGACCCTTGCGGCACAGTCATTAGCGAGATCAGCCGCCCAGGCATAACTTTGGCCTGAGGTGATGGCGTATAAAAAAGCGCCGGCGAACATATCCCCAGCGCCATTAGTGTCGATCGCCTTGGCCTCAACTCCCTTAGATTGATTTGGAGCATCACCATCAAAGGTAATGGCACCCTTAGCGCCATCGGTAATGGCGAAGGTCTTGGTGTACTGCTTAAGGCCCTCTGCGGCCGCCTCAAGGGTGTCGGTGCCGGTGAAGGCCATTGCCTCGTCTTTGTTGCAAAAAATAAGATCAATACCGCCGCCTATCACCTGTCGCAGCGCATCACCAAAGACGGCCACGACAAAGGGGTCTGATAGACTGATCGCTACTTTTACGTTATTCGCCTTAGCGGTCTCTACCGCGATCTTGGTCGCCAGTGTTCGAGCCTCGTCAGTAACCAGGTAGCCCTCAACGTAGAACCATTCTGAATTAACTAAGGCTGCCTGATCAATTTCTCGTTCTGATAAGGCCTCACTGGCACCCAGGAAGGTGTTCATGGTGCGCTCGGCATCATCGGTCACCATGACCAGACACTTACCCGTAATGCCTGACTCTTGACCTGCAGAATGGAAATCGACGCCTGCGTCTTGCAGATCATTGATATAAAACTGGCCGTCACTATCATCGGCCACCTTACCGCTAAAAAAGGCTTTAGCGCCGAGGTTGCTAGCCGCAACCACTGAGTTGCACACGGACCCACCGCACTTGCGGTCCATTGCGTGGCTTCCTGAAGACAAAGCAGCTAGAAGCTCGTGCTGTCGGTCTTCATCAACCAAGGTCATAACACCTTTGTCAATATTAGCACTAGCCAGGAATGAGTCAGACACCTGAATCTCAGTGTCCACTAGGGCCGCACCGATGCCATAAATATTATAGTTAGCCATGTAAATACTTAATCCTGCTTTAGCTTTAGATTTTGTTGTTGCTTAACTTCTTCTTGCAACTGCTGTATTTCTAGCTGCAAATCGCTGTATTCTCGTTGCTTTCTGACCAAAAATCGCGCTGTGATGGCAGCCTTCTCGACAATGCCCTTAGGCGTCAGCAAGTACGCATAGCCCCACTTGTCATCTGAGCGCTGAAAGTTATCTAACTTAACCCAACCAACGTCAATAAGAGACTTTACCAAATAATGTGTCTTACCCAAGCTAACGCCTAACGCCTCAGCTAACTCTCGCTGAGTCATATCGGGGCGTTGCTCCAGTATTTTGAGCGCACGGTATTCGAGTTCTTGGTTAATCATAATTGAGGTTTGGGCTAATAATTTTTAGGCAGGCAGGCTACCGCAGGACTCTTGCTAGGCAAGAGAGCCCTATCAGCTCAGAAAATCGGCTATGAAGTCACAGATCTAAGCATGTTCAATCGATGAACAAGGTAACATAAAACGGGGAAATTACAAGCTAAAGCGCCGTATCGCTAGGCCATTACTTCATTATTGAGGCTTATTTTGACCTTACCCAAGCTAAAGAAAACCGCAGTATAAAGAACACACTGAAGGACAAACACCCACAACCACAAATGGCTTGTGATCGGTATCAAGCCGCTCAAGTAACCAACCAAAGCAAAACCAGAGCTAGCAAAAGCAACGGACACACCGGTGACTGAATTTGCTGTCGTTTTAGAGCTAAAGAAAGTTCTGAAAAACCCATGCACCCTGTTGTGTAAATGGTCATTGTCAGGCTGCATAATGGAAACACCGGCTATTTTTCGCCGCACAATACTCACCAGCAGGTCAAAACAAGGATAAAAGAAAAGCACCGCTAAAAACGGCAGAGACACTAGACCTTTAGAGTACACAAATAAGGCAGACAAAAGCACAGCTGCTCCAAGTCCGTAAGAGCCCGCATCACCCAAAAAAAGCCGGCCTGAAATTACGTTATAAATAAAAAACACGCCACAGCCAATCAACAAACTAGCGAACTCAACACCACCTACCTCGGCAGAAAAAATATAAAAGCTGACCACAAGAATACCTGGCAAGAGCCCATTAGCGCCATCCGCCATATTGACCGCATTTAAAAACCCTACAGAAAAAACCAGCGTCAGGAAAATTGCGATGACTGGAACCCTTAAAAGCCAGTCCAAGAGGAAAATACCCACTTCTGAAGGGACTAGCTCGGGCGTTATGATGAAAATGAGTAACAGCACAAGGGTCTTAGCGACCAACCTGAACCGTGGCGAAAGGCTACCATTACGGACATCCTCCACCAAGCCCAATAGGGCGCAAATCATGATGCCGAGCCAAACGACCGCTCCAACTCCAGAATGCGTCATGGAGTTTAGGCCTAGCGACTCTTCCCACTCAAAATAAACCAATGAGATACATACACCCAGAAAAACACCGAGGCCACCAAGCCGCGAGGACTGAACCTCAGAGATACCATGTTTATTAGAACCTTCAGACGCATAGGTTTGCAATGTGAGCCACTGCATAATGAGTACAACAAATAAACCTAGAACACCAAACAAGCCTGCCGACAAGAGTAGCGAGGCGGTAAGTTTTGCAAGATCGCTGCCTGTAAGTGAAAAATAAGTCACGTAAAACTCACCCTGTGAGGAATAAGAAAATCGTTCAGAAGATTTTCCCAACTATGTGAATAAGTATAGCATTATTCTATGCACGTCTGCGAGACTTGAGGTTTAAATAACTATTAACCGAAATAGCTCTAACATTCCACTAAGCAGTCTTTGGCTGAGATGCCGTCCGACCAGTGGCGTAATACGCAAGACCGTACACCAAACACTGTGTGGCAAAAACAAAGGCCCATTGCTCACTGGTAATCGGCCACCAATTTGACAGATAACCCACAAGAACAACACCGGAGCTAGCCGCGGCTACGGTCATACCTGATGCCGAGTTCGCTAAATTTCTAGATCTAAATATTTTACGATACTGAAAGTGGATACGATTGTGAAGATGATCATTGTCTGGTTTGGTGATAGACCGCCCCGTCGCAAATCGCCGAAGAATGCTAAACAAAAAATCTAAGCAAGGATAAGACAGCAACGCCGCCAAAAAAGATAATGACATATAGCCATAACCAAAACAGTAGAGCGCACTTATCAATAAACAGGCACCCATTCCATAAGCGCCAGCATCACCTAAAAACAAACGGCCAGAGATAACATTAAAGATTAAAAACACAGAAGTGCACGTTAATACCGTTAAAAAACCAAGCCCCCCCAGCTCTTGATAAAAAATGATATTAGCCATCACCACGATGCTGGACACTAATCCATTAGCCCCGTCAGCCATGTTAACCGCATTTAAAAACCCCACACAGAATACGACACAAAGTACGAAAGCTATCGCGGGAACGGCAAGCAATGAATCGATGACCGGAACACCAATGGCAGAGGGAACTAGAGTGGGCGACAGCCACAGAACCAAGGTGAAAATGGAAGTCTTGGAGGCTAATCTAACCCTCGGTGAGAGGCTATCATTACGAATATCTTCGACTAGCCCCAATAACATACAGCCTATCACGGCGACCCATGCAAACCAGCCAACATCCAAAGGCCCGCTACTATTACCTCGAAGGCCGCTAAACGCTAACATAGCGATCAAAAAAATGCCGCCCAATATGGTCGCTGCTCCGCCCAATCGTGATGCCTGCATTTCAGCGATGCCATGCTTGTGCACCGAGTCTTCGGCAAAACTCTGCATGCTTACTAACTGCATCAAGCCGATCAAAAACAGACCTACAACACCAAACAAGAAAGCCGATAAACTGGCCATCAATATAAGCTTACTACTCTCTTTGCTCGATAACTTTAGTACAGACACTATGAAACTCCGATACACCGACGCTGGGTAGCCACCAAAATAGGAATTGGCGGAATATTTTGGAGCAGGATACAGAGTTATTCTATTTGCATATACATTTTTTAAGCAATCTAACTCACTGTGACACCCAGCTAGCCCAAAATGCCCGCGGAGTAACATACTGAATCACTGAGCATGGCCCACAGCGTGAGCGATAGAGACACATAAAAGAGCGGAGACGGCCAACATCGAGGGCAGGGTTTGCTAATTGACTAGTATTTCTGAGCCGAGGCCTTGGTTAAAGGCATTGTTAACCAAAGCTTTCCAAACTCCTTTTACCGGAGCGCCAAAGATTACTGACAGTAGCTATCCTCAGCTAAGCTTATTAGCTACAGCTTTGTTATTACTACTTAATCACGGGACCGCTGGCACCAGATAGCTAACAAGCTACTGTATCAATCGGATTTTTTAGCATAATGCATGATAAGTACCATCAGAACCGACAACATACCGCCCAGTAGCGCACCTAATATGCAAATTAAGGCTCTTTTGGGTTGTGACTTGAGTTCAGGAACCATACTTGGACCTACAGCCACAAAAGCATACTCTGGGCTGGCCTCTGCTAACATTTTGTTTTTAGTTTGTTCTTCAATAATCGTGTAAAAAACTTCCTGCATTTGCGCGATGGAAGTTTTTTCAATCTGCTCTTGTAAGTAGTTGATGTTTCTCGTGACTTTATCCACCTGCCGCTGCTGCATAAAACGGTTAATAGACTCGACATACATATCTACCCACTGCTTGGCGACCTGCGGAGAATAGTACTCGAAAGACACTGAGACTAGGCCAGACTTTTTATCTTCTGAAACCGTTAGTCGTCCAGAGAAGGCTTGGAATAGCCACCAACTACTGGGCGGACCCGTTACGCCGGCTTCATTCTCAACCAGCCATTGTTTATTTTCAGTATCATAAACACTATCATTAATCTGAAGTTCATTAGAGCCTTTGCTCCAGCCTTGTACCGCAGCAAGTTCAACAGCAAGATCGTTGTCAGCAATAAAGCCTTCAATATAGCTCCAAGACTTCATGATTTCTTGGGCTATTTGCCCTTCACCACTCTCACCGCCGCCTAGACTAACGCCAGCTAAGGACGCAAGCCCACCTAACTGGCCTAGGGCTCCAGAGAGACCTCCACCATCTGATTGTGCCGGTGCAAGCAGCGCCGTGGCCTTGTACTGATTAGGTACTGACAGCGCGTAAATAAAAGACGCTACTGCAAAAACGGCGGTAATAACGATGATTTTAATTTTACCTGCCCACAGAACAGCAAACAATTCTCGCAAGTCTATTTCATCATCATATTGATTGAGTAATGGCTGGTCGGGTGTATTATTTTCCATTGATACGCTCATTATTTAGTCGCCGCAACAATTGACGCAAGGCCAGCTGTAGAGTTGAAGATAACCTGAGTGATTTCACGCCACAAACTAAGGTTATCTGTGTAGCCGGCATTGATTGGTACCACGATGGTGTCTCCAGGGCTTAGCGATGCGCCTGCACCGTCAAACCGCAGCCAACTCTTAGTGGGACGGAAGACTGAGCCGTCTGCACGAACCACATAAAGCTCTTTGTCATCGGCACGAGCAGTCATGCCTGCTGACAGACCTAGGTAATCGTTAAGATCTAGGCCAGCCTGAAAACTATGCGTTCCAGGTCGGCGGATTTCACCCACCACAGTAACAGTAGAAATTCGGCTAGGAATGGTTAAAGTGTCACCCGCTTCAAGTACTATGTCTGCTAGATTATTACCGCCCAATGCATTATCAATGTTAACTAGTAATCGACCCACACCTTCAAAGTCTTGCAGTATTTCTGCAATAGATTGCACCTCTGCAATGTCAACGCTGTTATCTTCCCGGGTCAGTTGCGAAGACGCAAAATTACGAATAACTGACTGGGAGAATTCTCTTGCCCTGTTGGTCTCTTGAGCGGCTACTGACTCTCGCGTAAAAATCGCGCCTTTGGAGAAGGCTGTGGGCGTTAACCCACCGGCTCTTGCAACCACGTCAGAAATTGTCTCCCCTTTGCGAATACGATACATCCCTGGGAATCTCAGCTCACCCTCAAGAGTTACGGAGTCGTCTGGGTTCCATTCAGGTAAAGTTCTAACATGTAAATGGTCTCTTGAATCTAAACTGGTACCAACCACAAATTCAATTTCTGATTCTAAATTTATTTCTTCATAACGACTCAGTACTTCGCTCGCGCTACTCAGATACAGTTTGCGTAGCTCCGCGCTTTTGATATAGGCGTCATCGTTTAAACCACCGGCTGCAGCAACTAGCTTCTTTATCGTTAAACCAGCCGTTAACGGGAAAAGGCCTGGCGACTTAACCGCGCCGTCAATAGAGACTGTTTGTACTGGCTCGCCACTACGTGCCTGAGACTGTAGTTTTTTGATGATAGGCGCAAGAAGAACCTCACGCTGGTCTATGTCTTTTTCTGCGTCTACACCTGCATCTGCATCTGCGTCTGCGTCTGCGTCTGCGTCTGCGTCAGCGTCAGCGTCAAGCGATGATATATCAGAGACTTGAGCCAGACTAAATACAATAATTTTATCTCTCGGTTTTGTAGCTATATTGTTATCCGATTCCGTATTCAAAATCGCAGCTGCAAGATCAATTTGCAAGACTTCAATGTCCAATCGTTCATTTTTTTGTCGAACCACTAACGCATATCCAAGATCTGCAGTAGTTTTTAAGTCTCCGGACACAGACACTAGCAAATCCGAAATTCGCTGTCCTTCTACCCACCCATAAACACCAGGCCTTACAACTGCACCTTCAATAGTTACCGCATTTTCTATAGTATCCGTACTCTCGGGGACTCTAATAAAATCACCATTTCGAAGGAGTGCTTTTTTGCTGGTCGATTCACTTAAGTCAATGTTGGCTACGGTCGGCAAACTCTTATCAACGGCTTTGCTGACCACTGAAATGGCCGACCGATAGGCATCTTCATTAAAT
>Ga0209279_10000251_pt1 | contig 36851 bp, 44 predicted proteins | sample CoawatmetaG00DNA_3_FD_187508 | JGI IMG/M metagenome (GOLD analysis project Ga0209279, IMG submission 187508) | Marine microbial communities from the West Antarctic Peninsula - Coastal water metaG006-DNA (SPAdes) (version 2) | ecosystem: Environmental > Aquatic > Marine > Coastal ...
TTTGATTAGACATATTGTTAAAAGTGTTAATATATTCAATGATTGACATATTTTTTATACTGAGATAATTATCAAAACGTCCCATTTAACTTTAAATAAGACTAAACTTTAAATAAGACTAAACTTTCAATAAGACTAAACTTTCTATAAAATTAAACTTTCTATAAAATTAAACTTTCAATTAATAAATGCAATTTCATATGTCAAATAAGCTAAATTTGCGCCTTTAAATTCTCCAAATGAATGATCTTGCATTAAATATAAAAACATTTTAATATTTTCTGAATCTTTTTTTAAATTAATTGGTAAAAAAGCAGTATCTTTTATATAATTTGATTTTTTTTTAAAATTATTAATTAAATTAAGGTCGACATTTTTTATTAATAATGTAAATGTATAAAACATATTTATTATGAATTCATTAAAAATATCTTGACATTTATCATCATAAAATCTGACACAAATTTTTTTAATAATATTATCTAAATTCTCGAAAGAATAATTATCGAATATATTATTATATAATTTAATTTGCATATATTCTTTTCTTGTAATTTTTCTTTGTTTTTGAATACGATAAGTGTTTCTATTTTTCATTTTATTATTTAAATTTAAATTAAATTAAAATTTAAATATTTTATCACAGTTTAAACATGTTACAAATGTTGTCATTGGTTCATCCGCACTACGTGTTTGTGCTTGTGTATATACAGTTTTCATACTTTTACAGTATCTACATTTTATTAATCCGTCCTTTGGTTCTTCTGTTTTGCTGGAAAAATATTTTGCCATAATTTTTAATTTTAATTTTGAATAAAATTCAGGATATAATTCTTCGTGTGTCATATTTGCAATGTTTTCAGCCTTCCACGATTTGGAGAATATATTTTCTCGAACCATGTCAGAATTTGGTGTATATGTTATATTTGCTAATATTTTTCTTCCTGTTTGAATATATATTTTTTTATAATATATATCTGAAAGTGTTTTTAAATTTTCGCATTTATTAAATATACCTTTTTCTAAACCGATAATAATATCATCAGTTTTTTCTAAGTTTAGACTTAAACTAAATTTATTGATATAATACTGCCGAGTATCTTCAATACAAACCATTATATTATAATATTTCAATTGATTTTAAATAATAATATTGATTTTTTTTTAAAATTAATTAAAATTTGTTAAATAATAAATAATATAATATTATTGTTATATTATATTAAAATGGGAAGAAAAGTAATATGTGAAATGGATTTAAATGAAAGTTCATCCGAACTTGATTTAATACACCAGAGTAGTTATAAATCTGCGAAGGGAAACCATAATAGTGGCTCTATTAAATTTGATAAAGATGATCTTGATACATATATAAATAGACATTGTGTATCAGAAAGAAAATTAAAAAACGAAGCAAGTAATTCTGGTTTCTTTTGGTTTTTATTACTTATTGTATTAATAATAATTGTCACATCTTCTGTAATGATGATACCAAAATCATCTCCTACAAATTTTGGTTCATTTTCATACTGATTTCATACTAATTTTTACAAATTATATAGTACTTAAAACTATAAACGAGTTATTAATTATTAAAATGAAGAAAGTTTATATTAATGAAGCAATTTTGAGTGCCAATAATTCGTCCTTGAAGTGTTCAAATCACGGAGCTGTTGTTGTTTATAGAGGTAAGATAATTGGTAGGGGATACAATAAAGAATCAACCGAAAATATAAATAGAGTTAATAAATGGACAATCCATGCCGAAGTAGATGCTATAAAGAATGCTCTCCGTAATATTTCTAAGGAAAATCTTAAGCAGAGTATTTTAATTGTTGTTAGAGTTATGAAAGATGGAGAAACCTCGATGTCTGCGCCGTGTAAATGTTGTAAGAGTTTTATTGAAAAGTGTGGTATAAAAGCAACATATTATTCATAAATTTAAAATAACACTTTAACGTAACTTAATTTAAAATAACACTTTAACGTAACTTAATTAAAAAACAAATAACTATTATTTGTTTTTTAATTATTTTAGTTTCTTTTTTAGTTTTTTTTTTAGTTCTTTTATTTTAATTCTTTTTTTGTTCTTTTATTTTAATTCTTTTTTATCCTGCTTCTACGGTAGCTTCTTCTTCCTCTTCTTCCTCAACTTCCTCCTCTTCTTCTTCCTCAACTTCCTCCTCTTCTTCTGGGTCTTCGTCAACGATAGAATAACCGACTAATTTTTGATTTCTGTAAACTTTTAGTTGAACTACTTTCCAACCAAGTCCGTATTGTGTCTTTCCAACAAACCAAACACCGGTACATTGAATAATTGCGACAATTTCAGAACCCTTTTCAAGACAGGATAGATTAATACCGGAATCATCTAAGATATTTACAATTTCTTTATTTTCTGAATAAATATCAAATTGTGGTACAACTTTGTCTCCAACAGATTTAACCGGCAATTTCAGTTTCAGTGTTGCTGGATATTTATCATTTTTAGATTTTTTCTCCGCGCTTTTATAAAATTCTTCGAGAACTTCTGGTTTTTGTTTTTTACCAAACCAGTATTCAGACTGTTCAGTCGAATATTGTTTAGTGTGAGAGTCAAGGTCGCGAATTAGAGATGAAAAGGTTGCTAAACTGCTGTTTTCTGAATCTTCCATAGCCATACTCGCATTTACAGAATATCTCGTTAGACCACCCGAATCAGATTCATTAATGTCAGCACCAAACGGGATTCTCATTTTTGGAGTCTGTAAAATTAATGCACCATTCTTCTTCGTTTTTGGGTTATTATAATTTAACAAGATACTTTGACCACCGATAGCATTCTTTCTGGGTTCTTTAAAAGAGACATTTTCTACACTGAATTCGCTTGCTAATACAACTGTGGACATCTTGGTTATACTAATATATGTTGAGTATCTTTAAGTAAATTTTAAATTTGTAAATTTTTTAATGTTGAAAATTTTAGTACGTAATTCCGTTATATTTTATAATAAATTGACTTAAAGATTTGCTATATAATTAAGTATAATAAAATGAGCACAGAAGTATCAACCGTAGTAATTGACGAAGTAAAGACCGAAGTAAAGACCGAAGTAAATGAAGTTTCCGTAGACCCACTTGTTCAACAGTTAACCAATATGGCTCAATTATTAGAAATTTTAGCTAAAACGAGTAAAACTCTTACTGGGGAACTTAAAACTCTTACAAAAGATGTAAATAAACTCAGATTGTTAAAATCGAAAGGAAAAAGAGCAAAGCGTGTAGTTGATCCAGATGCTCCAAGAAAACTGGGAGCTCTTGAAAAGCCCGTTGATATTACAACTGAACTGTCTGAATTTCTTGGATTTACTCCGGGAGAAAAGATGGCGCGACAGATGGTTACTCAGACTATTAATAAATATGTGAAGGCACACGATTTGCAGAACCCGGATAACCGAAGATATATTCTGCTGGATACTTGCGACGAGGGTCGTAAGCTTGGAAAACTGCTTCGTGACCCTGACCAACCCCTTACCTTTTTTAATATTCAACGTTATCTAAAAGTTCATTACCCCAAAGCTGAACCCGTGAGTGCGCCTGCTGCTGAACCCGTGAGTGCACCTGCTGCTGAACCCGTGAGCGCGCCGGTGGCTACTACAGGTGGTGATAGTGAAGTTCCGAAAAAAAAAGTTTTAAGAAAAGTTGTGAAGAAAGATGCATAAGAAATAGTATATATTATAATATACACGAAAATTATAAAATTAATCGAGATAGAATAGTTTATATAGAGGAATCGTGTAAGTATCTAAGTAAAAATCGGTCCTTGTGTTTAGCAAATTGTTATGTAAATAGTAAATATTCTAAGTGTGTGTATTCTGATGAAATAAATGCAGAAGTATATAAATATTTTCCTGAATGCTTAAATGATTAAATTGAATAAGTGTAAAAGTTTTTAATTAATTTTAAATGCCCCCTTGGCGCAATGGATAGCGCGTGAGACTTCTAATCTCAAGGTTGCCGGTTCGAGTCCGGCAGGGGGTATTTAAAATTAATTAGCTTATTAATAATAAAAAAATTATTATTAATATTATAAAATGATAAATTCGTGGAAGTTAAATAAATCACCAGATGTTTATATTTTAAACTCTTTAAAATTGATGATTTATATAATATCTATAACACAAAAATTATCTCAATTAAGATTAGATATTTCTATAAATAAACCAAAATATAGTGTAAAGATGACATGGGAACTATTTTTAGTCCATAATTATGAAATATTAAATAATGTATCTCTCTGGCCAAAATCAACATGGTTATTATATTTCACACATTATATTGTATGGAATATTTATATAAGCAGAGAATTGAATACAGAATATGATATTAGAGGAAAATTAATTTATATTTTTGATACAGAAACTAAATTAGATTATTTTTTAAAAATTATAAATAAATATAATAATGTAAATTTCACTTATAATAATACATTGATTTTTAGTTATAAAATCTACGAGGGTTTATTAGAACAATCAACGGAAGAAGATATGCGACGCCAAGGATGTATTATATAAGTTTTATTATTAATTAAAAAAAAAATAATTTATTATAATAATATGGTTAATTCAGTTGGAAAAAATATAACTAATGATATCTTAAACTATTCTAATAAAGTTTCTCAAAACACCAATGATATGGATACACAACTAAAATTACAAGAAAGATTGGCGAATTGGTATCAAAATAATCCAGCATCAGTTTTGTTAAATTCAAGAAAATACTCTGGAATGACTGAAAATGGTCATGATGTTCCTCTCGGTGGAAGAATTGATACTTATGCAAATAATATTGCAAATAGACCTCCTCAGAATTCATCGGAACAAGCGTTTTATTCGGATGAATTTCCTTTTTGGAATTTTAATTGTTCTAATAATAAATAAATATTAAAAACACCGAAGTATAAAAAAACTAAATTAAGACTTAAATATAAATAATATTAAATATTTTTTTTGAAATAGAATTATATAATAAATAGTTTCCGTTAATATTATATAATTCCTTATACAAATTATCAAACAATTTTATTTGTTCATCATATAAATAGTTATTATAATTAATTACTTCATTACTTTCATTACTTTCAATAATATTTAATAATTTTGACGAAGACATATTTTTAATACCTATGAATTCTGGACTATGTTTAATGTAGTTTTTAAAAGTGATTATAGTTTGAATTTTTTTATCATATTCAAATTCTTTTAGAATATCATCAGGAAATTCGCAATAATCATCTTCGTCATCTGACAAGTCATTCTCCTCAGAGTAATACATTTATTTATGGGTTTAATATGTATAGTTTTATCTTTTAAGTACTTTATCTTTGGAATATTTAAAAGTTTGTAAATTCTACATAATTTTTTATTAAAATAATCTAGAAACGGTTCCAAAGGGGATCGAACCCTTGACCCCGCGGTTAACAGCCGCGTGCTCTGACCAACTGAGCTATGGAACCACTCAAATATATATATATAATTTCTTTAAATGGGTTTACTAAAATACTGTGTCTAAAAATAATTGTCTAAAAATAAAGTCTCTAAAATGAATATTTATTTACCCATACCTAAGGTTATTAACCAACCAACAAATGTTAAAAAGAATACAACCCAAGAAATCCATGATAGTAAACCAATTATTGCTTCCCCCTTGTCTTTACCGGCTGTCTCATTTCCACCGAATGATAAAATTAAGATAATCATAAAAATAATACTCACCACCAATGTGGTAATCCATGTATACATTAGACCTTTTGATACAGACATTATATAATTAACTATATATTTTATTTTCGATTTATTTTATTTAATTAAACATTTACAAAAAATAAATATTATTAAATAAAATAAATCAAAAATAATACAAACATGGACATCAAAGACGAAAATAATGAAATTAAAATACAATTAAAAAAGATTTTATCTTTTTGTGATATAAATTATAAATTAGAAATAATAAAACAACCAACTCTAAAATTTGCACATATATATTGTAAAATAAATCAATTATCAGGGCAACTTTCGGGTACATTAATTGAATATTATATTAAGTATAAATATTCAATGATTAAAAATAAAGCTGAATCGTGTATAGGAGATTTACAATATAAACAAACAAATATAGAATTAAAAATTTCAAATGGTGGTAAATATAATAATAAATTTAATTTTGTTCAATTACGAATGAATCATGCATGTGAATATATATTCACCGCTTATTATATTAATAATAATAATATTGAGATAAATGGTGAATTATTTATTTTTAAATTAAATAAAATAAATATAATAAATTTAATTTTGAATTATGGTCATTACGCACATGGAACCAAAAAAAAATTAGGACCAATTACAGAACATGACTTGAAAAATAATACTAATAACAAAGAATACGCACTTCGCCCAAAATATGATGATAAATGTTGGAAAAATTTATTAAAGTTTAGAATTAGAGAACTCTGTATATAAACTAACTAAGTCACCCCTACCCATAGAATTTTGTCTGGCTGTATTTAAACTATTTGAATAATTTAACTGATTAAATTTGGTAATTAGTATAGTTTTTTCTATATTAGATTTGATCCAATGCCAACTTTTCGGTCTTAAATTATTTAAATCTTTAATTTTTATTTCACCTATTTTACCACCATAAGCCCGCATAGCAAAATCTGCACCAATGGGCGGAGTTGGTTGACCATTATCATCATTTGGACCGAGTGCTAAAAATTCCCAGTCAACGTGTTTTTTAGGTAAATTAATAAATAGACGTTTTATCTGTTCTTTTTGCCATATTTGAAAGCAGCATTTAACCATCATAGGAGGGAAAAAACAACATGGTTTAATTGAAATTTCTTCGTCGTATACTAAATGAAACATTTTATCAAGTTTATTTTGAACACTTATACGCCTAAAAGTTCTTGGAATTATAAAAGCAATTACATTAGCCCATTTTGCTGAATGATTGAAAAATTTTATTGCCAATGAACAACACCGACCGAACGGTGGATTACCTATCACTAACACATTTTTTATATTTATTGGAGGATAGTATTCAAAAAAATCTTGTTTAATTATATCTGATTGTCCGGGTGCTATATCAATACCAATTTTATTATTACTCGGTATTTGATTTAGAAAACTTCCATTACCCGCACTCGGTTCAATAATTAAATCCCAATCTAAAATATTATATAACTCTACAACTTTATCAATACATTTTTTAGAATATAATGGTAATGTATAAAACTTATCTAACCCTTCTTCTCGGATGAATGTTAATTCATTTTGAGGAATTGTATTGATTACATTCATTTACTTACTTAATACTAAATATTTACTTTAAATAAAAAAAAAACTTTTGATTACAGTTATTAATTTCCTGAAAAATTTTTTAGCAAAACAAAATTAATTTAAATAAATTTTGTTTAAACCAGATAATATTGTTTTATGTATCCATAATGCATATTCATGTGGTACATATTCATTATAATGGGTATGATATTTTGTATATATACTAGCAGGTGCTGATGTAGAATCACATATAATAATTGATACTGGTATTTTACCTTTTTGTTTTAAATATTTAATTCCTTTAAAAAAATATTTAATTCTTTTTTTAATTTCATTAATTTCTTTTTTTATATTATTTTCATATTTTGAAAATTCAGAATTTTCATAAAATGGATCTCTCGGTGTTACATTAAATATCTGATTATTTGTGGTTACTCTATAATGTGAAGCTATATCATCATAATCTTCTAAATATTTACTTTTATTTTTTTTAATACCATTTGCAACAAAATAATCTAAATCAATATCTAAGATAAATGTAGAATTATCAATATAATTTAGAACTTGTTCCCAATTTGTTTTATTTTTAAATTTAAGTCTTTTAAAATGAAATGACGAAATTGTATTATTTGTTTTATTCATTGAATAAGTTAACGAATTTTCTTTTTTATCTTGTTTTATAAATATATTTTTAGAAGAAAACAATGAATCAGTTTCATTCTCAATTGGTTCTTTAGTTAATATTGGAATCCATGCAGGAACTGTCCATAAGATTTTTAATTTATTATTGTTATTATTTTTATTATTTTTATTCCAAAATGCAATAAATCCTGTAACTGGCATTCCAATATCCCAAATTACTTTTTCTAAATTATTAATATTACTATGTACATCATTTTTTGAAATTATATCATCAAATATTTTATTTATATCATTATATTTATCTAATGTATTCATATCACTATGTGTATCAAAATGTACCAGTAAATCTATTTTATTATTATTTAACATTTCATTTATAAAAGGTGCAACAGCATAATTGTGTTTTGTTGTTCTATATATATTTATATTTCCAATTTTTAAATTATAATTATCAATTTCATATGTATCAACATATCGCGAATGTAATTGTTTCCATAAATATAAATCTTTAATATAATTTTGACGTTTATTTAAATAATTATAAAGAATATCTATTATATTTTTATATTTTGAATAATTTATATTTTTATCAAATATATAACAATTTAATCTATTTAAATACATTAAAAATTGTTGATAAAATGAATTATTTTTTGTAATATTACAAAAAATTTCATCGTTCCTATCACATTTAAATGTATTAATTTCATAAGAATTATTAATATCACAATTCATTTATAATATATTAATATATTATAAATGAATTACATATAGTTTACTATTTATTTTATTTTTTAATTTATTTTTATTTATTTTTATTTATTTTAATTAATAACTTTTGATATTAACCCGTTAAAGATTTTAAATTTCGTGTTTAAAAATAACAATAAAAATATTATAATAAATTATATGCTAGTATGTATTACAGTTTCAACAAATTATTCTGATATTCTTCAAGTTATAATGTCACAAAATTTAAAGTTTATTGATAAATGGTTTATAATAACTTCTAAAAGTGATAAAAGTACAATTAATTTAATTCAAAACAATAAAAAAATTTCAGTACTATTTTATGATTTTCAAAATAATAATAATATATTTGATAAGGGTGGGGCAATTAAAATGGCACAAGAAAATATATATAATTTGTATAGTGAATGTTTAATATTACTATTGGACTCAGATATTTATCTACCCGATAATTTTATAGACGTAATAAAATTAACAAAATTTGAGGTAAACATATTATATCATCCTAAAAAAAGGCTTGATTTTTATAAACTATCAGAATTTTATGGAAAAAAAAACTATTTTGATTATCCATGGATGAAAGATTTTCAAGGATTTTTTCAATTATATTATTATAATACTGAAATTAATAATAAAAAATATGTTTATCAAGAATCACATAACTGTTCACAATGTGACCTACTATTTAAAAATAAATTTGAAAAAAAGAATCATATTGATATTACTGTTTATCATTTAGGAAGAAATGGAGTAAATTGGAATGGTAGAAAAGATATTGATTTTATTATTGATACAGAAATCATTTAAACTACAAATGGTTACTAATTTTTGTATTTCTTTAATGTTTTTCTTCTAGTAGAAATAGAATAAACAGAATTACGATTTGTTTTATTTACATATGCATATTTAATTATATTAAAATAGCTACCTTTCTTAACTTTTTTAATTGCTTTTTTCACAATTTTTTTCAAATCATTGTAAGATAATTTTTCTTTTTGTTGATGAATAAAATAGTGTTTGAATTGACTGAACCAAGTTTCTATAGCATTTGTTTTTGGTCTATATGGAACACTATAATGTAAAGTATTATTAGTTTTAGATACAGCTTCTTTTACAATAATATTTCTATGAGAACCAGCATTGTCCATTATAATTAAATTATTTTTAAATTTATTTTGAATAAATTGATTAATAAATTCAACCATCCTCTCACCTGTCATACCACCTTTTTCATACATTTTCCATCCAATAACTCCATTTGATGATATGGCTGCAATAATTGTATATTTTATGAATACGGCGTTGTTAGTCGTTTTCATTACACATCTCTTACCTAATTCACACCGTGAATAAGATGGCTTCATCATAGCATGTATAGAAATCTCATCTAGACAAATGATTTTATCTAAAGTAAATTTATCAACAACTGAGTAAAATTTCTTAATTTCTTTTTTCAAATTAATGGATTTACCATATCGTGTTTCAGGATAATGGCGTCTTGTCGTTCTTTTTCTTGTTATATTATTATCTCTTATTACTTTACCTAAATGTTGAGGCGTTATTGAATAATCATTAAATTTCTTTTTCATTAACTCGTGTAATGTATTGATTGAAATATGGGGATTCTTTTTTATTATTTTAAGTGAATGTATGACGTGTTTTTGCTTTACTTTATATGAACCAGAAATTCTAGACTTTCTTTGAATTTGTTGATTTTCATTATAACTATATAACCACCTTTGAAATGTTCTAATATTTATCCCGAAAATATTAGATACTTCTTCTTGTGTAACTTTTTCATTATCTTTATAATATTTTATTGCTAAATATTTGGTCGTTTTGGTTAATTGAACCATATATAATTATACGACATTTAAAATCTTCAACGGGTTAAAACAACTTTTAATTACTCTAATAATATAATACATAATTTGAATAAATTTAAATTCTTTAATCATATATGTATCTTTTTCATAATATCCTTTTTTAAAATAATATTCCTTTACACCTTCTCCCGAAATAACAACAGTTCCGGAATACATACTATTAAATGCTATTGATTCAGCTTTTTTTAATAATATTGTTCCTATACCAAGATGTTGACTAGAATTCGCCTTTGTTCCAACCTGTGTTGTATAACCATATATATGTAATTCTCGAATTAAAGCTTTGTTTTTTAATATTTTATATTCATTTGAGTACTCTTTTGGTAATCTAAGTCTAATAAATCCAAATAACGCTTTTTGATCTAATGACTCATATGAAATAAAATAATCTAAATCTGAATATTTTTCAATAAAAATTTTAGCCGGTTTATTGTAGTATTCCGGATGTCTTTCTATTTCTCTACTTCTAATATCATTACTTTCAGATATCATCTGTCTTAAATTTGTACATTGATTTCCAGCTAAAAGATATTCATTTGGAATATCTCTGACAACTCTTGGTAAACGAACCCACTTCGGACAATTTGTCATCGCGTAATCCATAACTTCTTTTAAATCTTCCTTAGAATATGGTGTCCATTTTCCGGTGGAATACCATTTTTCTATTACAGTCCATGGTGTTACTGAACACGGATAAATTTTCATTTGATCCGGACACAAGTTAGAGTATACGTAATCAAAACACTCTTTATCTTTTTCAATTGTTGTAAATGGTAAATCGGGCATTATATGAATGTCAATTTTAAAACATAAATTTTTAAGATATTCCATACATTCTTCTGCTTTTTCAATTGTATGACCTCTATTGATTTTTCTAAGAATGTCGTTATGAGTACTTTGTATACCAAGTTGAATTCTTGTTACACCACATCGACGAAAGTGATAAATCCACTCAGAATCAATCGCGTCTGGTCGGGTTTCAATACATATTCCTATTATATGAACTTCTGACTTTCTATTAATTTTAACTTCTGTATCTAAATTATATTTAATTCTTTTATTTTGTTCAGAGTATGTATTTGCCGAGTAATATATATCTCTCATAAAATCTTCTAAGTATTCTATTGGATATTCTGTATATGTTCCACCTTCAATAATTATTTCTAATTTATCAATAGTATGACCATTGATATATAATGTATTCATTCTATCTATCATTTGTTCATATGCTAAAAATTTATTTTGATTCGCCCTTCTTACTGCCGGTTCGTTATATAAATAACTTCTTGGTTGGGCTTGAAAATGATTATCTTTATGTGCAGGTTCATTCGGACAATAATAACAATCGTGTTTACAAGAAAAAGATTGACCATTTGGATATGGACTCATAACCAAAGTAATTGATGTAATACCAGAAATACTTCTTGACGGTTTAACACATAGAAATTTGAAAAGTGTTTTATTTGGTTCTATTTTATTACTTAGTAGCATTTGTCTATATTCCGAAATAAGGTCTGTTTTTTTAACAATGTATTTATTTTTTCTTTGAATACTTAATAAATATTTAGTAAAATCTGTTCTTATAGACTCGCCCGAGTAATTTTCAATATATTTAATTAATAATAAAATATACTTATCACACTCCAATTGTTTATTTTCATTTTTATTATTAATTATATCCTCGATTGAGTTCATTATAATTAATAATAAAATTTGACTTTAAATAAAAATATTTATTTAATCAATTTTGGTAAAATCAACTCCATCTGCACTAATTAAAAATTTTGTTATTGATAAATTTGGGTAAAGTATATTTAATTTTTGTTCTGCTTTATTTAAATTTTCCGTATGAAGTTTTTCAGCATTTTTTTCATATTTATCTTTTCCATATGCAAGTTTATATGCACCACAATCTAAATGATCTATTAATATTATTTGTTCAATATTGTGTAAACTTTTTGCTATATTTATATGTTCATTAAAGACCTTTGTCCAATTATCAGTACCTACCTTATTTACATTATTATATCCTAAACTTGACCCAGCTAAAATAAACTGGTCATAGTCATTTAAATATCCGAATTTATTCATTTGACAAACAGTGTCGTCGATAAGTCTAAAATCGATACATGTTAGAGCTATTGCTTTTGCGTTTTTTAATTCTTCTTGATTACTGTCACCACACGAACAATAATTTAATTTATTGACATTTAATTTATTGACTTTTAATTTATTGACATTTAATTTGTCAAAGTTACCATTTTTTAATAGAGAAAAACTCGCCATTATAATATACAATAACATTTTTATTCTTCAATAATTGAATACTTTTCGAACTTTATTTCTTGTTTATTTTCATTTTGTTTATTAATTTCTTTTTTTTCAAATGTATATTTCTTACTCTTATAAAATTTAAGTCTGGAAAAATAAAAATTATTAAAAATACTAAACGGGTCTACAAAATCTATAATTTCGGGAGCATTCTTATTTTCTTGTCTTAATATACGTCCGCACGCTTGCTCAATTTTACTCTTCGGACTCGCGAATACTAAGGTATCTAATTCCGGATTGTCATATCCTTCACTCGCAATATGAAAAGTTGCAATAATTATTCTCTTTTTATTACTCTCTTGTAATGCCTCGTTTTTCATTCCTCCCATATAAAGTCCACAATCATAATCTGAAAGTAGTCTTTTAATTTCATTACAATGATTACGTCTATCGGTTAAAACTAAAATTTTTCTACCTTCGGAATATTTTTTCTTAATTTCATTTACAACTTCGAGGGTTCTCATAAATGAATTACATAATTCATTAATCATTCCGGGAATATTAATTTTTCCATTTATCATCGTTTTCTCCCTTATTGGTTCAATAGATGTATATTTAATTATAACTCGTGGAATAATTGTATTTAATTTTAGATTTACAATCGGCTCACCAATAAAATATTTAATAACCTTTGTTAATCCATCAGACCGCGTAATTGTCGCCGAAAGTCCTAAATTATACTTAGTACCTATCTTATAGAATACTCGTGAAAACACTTTGCCTGGGAGATGATGACAATTACTTACTATTGTACCCGAAATACTTTTTTCATAATTATCGGTAATAATAAAATTATGATTATCTTTTACTTCAATGTCATACACCTTTCCGGATTCATTATTTATATATTCTTTATTAGTAATTTTTAATGTTCCATATTCTAAAAATGTATTATTCCATGGATATTGATCACTATAATAAATATAATTTTGAATTAAATTAAATAAATTAATTTCATTATTTTCATTAAAATATAAATAGTAATACGTCTGATTAATTTTAATATCACAGTCTATTTTATATTTTTTAAATAACTCAACAAATTTAACATGACTTTCGTAGTTAAAATTAGTGGAATGTATAATTGAATAACATGAATCTAATCCATTCTTTAATTTATCTTTATGAGATGTTCCAGAATCCATAAACCATACGGCTATACCTCTTGCATCAATTTTATCTATTAACCAGTCAGAAACGGTTTCACTTTTGAAAATAAAATTGTTTTCAATATCAAAACACTTTGTTTCAAATTCAAATGTGCCAAGTATGTTTTGTTTATATTTAATTTTACTTACACCTAACATATTTGCCTTCCATTTACAATACTCTTTTTGTTCCTTAGAATGAATCATTTTTAATCTTAATCGACCCTTATTTGTTTTATTTATGTCCCCATTTCCCAAATATGAACCATAAATTACTTGTAATTGATCATTATTTAATGCTGGGCATATAATACTATAATTTATATGTTCTTTTGAATATTTACACATTACTATATCACCAATAAGTAATTTATCCGCTTCAATATAGCCATTTACTGTTAAAATTTTATGATTTAAGGTACAAACAATTTCTTTTTTATATAAAAATAGTTTAATTAAATTATTATTATTTTTTTCCCATGCAAAAGTTAACGGCTTATATTCAAAAACTTTATTAAATTTATTATAACTTAATATAGAAATATCATTCTGGACCCCTTGGTCCTGAAAAATATTAAATAATTGATAAATACTTAATTTACCCTTACTTGTGTGAATAAGAGTTTCAGCCGGAAAACATTCATCAAATAAACACAACCCAAAGTCTTTGAAAGTTTCTGGGTTATATTCTTTCATTGAAATACTTTGAATCATACCAATTACTATATTCTTATCAGTTATAGTATTCTTGCCTTGTATAATACCACATTCTTCACCTAAAAATTGTTCAATTCTTTCTTTCCATTGATTCAATAAATTCTCTGTGTGAACAACAATTAAAGTTTTTACATTTAATTTACTTGCAATCCAGATTGCTGCACAGGTTTTTCCCCAACCAGTATATAGACTTGCAAGACCCGACCCGTGTTCATTTAAATGAGTAAGTATTTTTTCACATACGGGAATCTGATAATCTCGAAGTTTTCCAACAAAGTTAAATTTAACTGGTAGTCCTTCTTGTTCTTTAATAATATCAGGTAGTCCTAATTTTTTAAGACCATAATACTTCGGTAAGTATATATATTTATCAGAAATTCTGTAAATCGGATATCGCACAGCATTTTCGACAAATGGACATACTACAAGTTCTTTTTTAAATTCATTAAGTCTAGGATGATTAAGTGGGATCTTATATCCCTTAGGTGTAATCATTTTAGACTTATCTAATTTAATTCTTTAAATAAAAATTATTAATGCAAGTTCAGTCCATTTCAGTCAAGTTCAGTTCATTTATACAAGTTTATACAAGTGGATCATAACACTTATTTATTACATATTTGTCTGTGGGTTGACCATTTTGGTCATAATCTCTTTGAGAATAACATTTACTGACAGATTCAACTTCATAATTATTTGGGTCGAAAAAATTAATATGTGTTTTTGGCTTAATATGCATAGGTTTATCATCAATACATTGATTAAATCCAAACCCGGGTAAATAATATCTTGAACTTAAATTTGGAACAAAGTCGTAATCGAGTGGTTTTCCAGTTAAAGTCGATGAACTATTTAGAGGAGTGTTTTTAAATGTGTTTTGAGTAAGTATCCATGGACACGCAACTGGGTTTTCATTTTGTGTTTGAATAGAAGCAGGATTCATTATAATAATAATTTTATTATTTTATTAATTTTTATTATTTTATTAATTTTTATTATTTTTTATTATTTTTGTAATAAATTATAAATTTAAAAATAGGTTTTTCATTTTTATATATAAAATTTTCTTTTATAGTCCATAATTTTGATTTTTGTATAATATAGTTATTTGGAGCTTTCATAGCGATTACTTTACAATACTTATAATAATTGTCAATTATTGTATGTATTGGGATACCATTCAATTTTAGTATTACACTTAATGAATTTTTGTACTCTTTTCCTCCCCAGGGGGGGTCAAAAAAAATAATATCTGTTTTAATTATTTTTAGTATTTCTAAACAATCACCATTAATTATTAATTTATTATTATATTTATTTAAATTACTGTTAATATAGTTAATGCAATTATCTAAAATTTCTATTGCAAATACAAATGAATAGTATTTACAAAAATTAATAGTATTTCCACCCATTCCAGCAGTTGCATCAACTATGATATCAGAAGGTTTGGTATATTTTTTTAATATTAACAATATTTGATAAGATTGCCGCGGAGAAGTATAAAGATTATAATAATATTCTGATAATATCATTATAATTTATATAATATTAATATTTAAGTAATTATAAATTATTTACTTTTATTAATAATTTTAAATAATCTATTATATATATTTTATTATCGTTTGAATGATATGATATACAATTAATATAATTCGTAATAAACATAAAACAACTTGACCGATGAGATTTAATTAAAAAATGAAAATAATATATAAATTGTGGTAAAGTTGTATTATAAATATAATTAAAATTTACACTTTTTTTACTAAATAAATCATCAAGAATTTCGTGTAAATATTTGGTTATATTTAAATAATCATTTCTTTTTTTTATTTTTTTATTCCATTTTTTTTTATTAGAAATTTTATTAATATTATAATATTTAATTAATGATTCGATATATTTTATAATATTGTCTGATAAAGGTTCTCTTGAAATTGGGTCTCTAAAATCGTCTGGGCTTTTATTTAAATATTTAACAAAATCGATTAATGAATAATATCTAAATGTATTATAATTTTTAATACATATAAATGGATAACTAACTGCGGTTAATGTAATTGGACATATTTTGTCTTCACATATTTTTTTTCTAAACATTCTTTGTATGATCATGCACGCTTTCTGTTTATTAATTAAAATGAGTAAGTCATTTTTATTTAAAGTTGAACAATTTTTTAAGTTATATATTTTTATAATTTTGAGTAAATCATTTTTTTTAATTAAATTATTATAATAAGTTAATGTTATCATTAGATAATTATAATAAGATATTTTTTTATTTTTAAAATGTGTACACATAATTATGAATACATCATAAACGGGGGTTTATCAGAAACGAGTTGTTTTTTAGTATCATAAAATTGCGTAAATGCTTTTTTTAATATTTCATCCGTTAAAATATAATCATGTTCTTTTCCAAAATTAACTCTTGAATAAATTATTTTTGCTCTGGATAATATTGCCTCAACATCTCCACCATTACCAGTAGAATATTCTTTTTTAATTAAAGACTGTATATATTCTTGTGAACAATCCGTTTCCCACTCAGAATCCTTTATCATTTTAAGCATAACTTGACTTAATTCATTTTCTGTAAAATGTTCAATAGTAAAAGTCCACGGAAATCTTCTACGTAATCCGGGATTTTGAGAGAAAAAACAATTATCAAGTTCATTCTTATATCCAGCAATAATACATATTAATTTATCGACGTTTTGAGTTAAATATTCATTAATACAATCTATTGCTTCTTTTGCGTATGAATCAACGCCGTCTTTATTACCTGATCCAAGTGAATATGCTTCATCTATTAACATAACACCATTTTTACACATTTTGAGTGCATTCATCGTTTTTATTGTTGTTTCTCCGAGAAACTGACCAATTAAATCATTTCTTTTGATTATTGTACATTTAGCCTTTTTAAATATTCCCATGCCTGCATATATTTCAGACATCAAATTTGCGACAGTTGTTTTACCTGTACCGGGTGGTCCTTCAATTACGGTATGCAACATAATAACATCTTCGTGTCCTTGAATAAAATATAATAATTGATCTAATAATTGTTCTTTTAATTTGACCATACCAATTAATTTATTCAATCTTTGTAATGGGTCTAAAATATCTATTAATTTATATATATTTAGTGGTAGTTTATTTCTTATTTTTCTTGGAGGTTCATTTTTATTATCTAAATCAATTATCATATTAATTAAACTTTGTAAATCGGTTATAGTATGTTCTTCTAATTTAAAATAATTATCATCTTCGACATTTGAATCTTTTCTTTTCATTATTATTATTATTATTATAATTAATGTTTTTAATTTTAAGTATTTTACATTGAAATAATCATTACTTAAAATTTAATATTCATATATATATATATATTATGAAAATACAATTCATAAAAGAACAAATATGCAAGTTTGATAATATAGATATAGATAAATTTAATATATCAATTAATTTATTTCAAAAACAAATTAAATTAGGTATAAAAAATTATATAGATATTTCTGGTTTAGAAGATTATAAAATGAATAAATCTGATTACAATATTTTACATATCTTATATATAAATACTAATAAATGTAAATACAAACTTCAAATTTTATTATATTTTATGTATTCTTATTATAAATTAGATGGTATATGTTTTGACAGAGATTATTTCCCGTTTAAATTATTTTTCAACTTTTTAAAAGATAATCAAAATATTCATAATTTAATATTAACAAGTATAATAAATTGCAAATAATAATTATATTTAGTATTACATTTATATAAAGATAAAATTGTGTATTCAAATGTGTGATATATGTGATCCCAAAGCCAAATATAATAATTGTATTTGCGCAAAAGATTGGAAAACATTTAATGAAACACTTACTAACATAAAAAATGTTTCATCAAATATTTTAGTTGAAGATTTAAGAATATCAACAATTACATTATGTTGCAATTTTAATTCAAAAATAAACTGCGAACAACTTGTTCTAAAATACCCACCAAAAACAAACGGAAAATTTTATAATAGTTATATTTTTAATTGGCATACAAAATATCAACAAAAAACCGTGGTTTCAATAAAAATATTCCCAAATGGTAAGTCTCAAATTACTGGATTAAAAAATATTAAATCTTGTGCATATATAATTAGAAAAATTTATAATAAATTGAATAATTTTTTGTTAGATAAAAATCATCATATATCAGACATTAAAATAGCTATGATTAATAGTGATTTTAAAATTATAGGAACATTAAATTTATTGAAATTATGTAATGTATTATCAGATTTAAATATTCAAAATAATGGGAATTTTATTAATGTTGTTTATCAACCAATTAAATATCCAGCTATAAATTCTAAATTTATAGTAAATAGACATTTACCAGATTATTTCAAACATATTTATCAATATGGATTAAAAAAAAAATATTCTAATAACATATCAATATTAATATTTAGATCGGGGAGTATAATAATAACGGGGGGTAATAATATAGACGATTATTTATTTACTTATCAATATTTAATAAATTTAATTGAAAAAAATAATAATAAAATTATAATATAATGATAAACGAATATCAATTTAATAGTATTGTTAAAAATAAATTGATAAAAAAAATAAAATATAATTTTCTAAATTATAGTTATCTTAAAAATTATATAAATAAAATTTATAATAACTTTGATTTACCAAGAGAAAGTTTTATAATAGCGTTATATTATTTAAAAAAATGTACACAACGTGATGTGAAATTAAAATTATATGTATTATCAAGTATTATAATTGCAAATAAACAATTACTTGATGATAGATTAAATTTGGTCAAAATATATAATTTTTTAAATGTTAATATTAAAGAAGAAAAAAAGAAAGAAATTGAATTTTTAAAATTGTTAAATTGGAATACTTATTATAATACAGAAGAATATGAAAACTTTAAAAAGTATCTGGTGCATCATACGGATTTGCTCCACATTTTGGATTAACCATATTATCTAAATTATTTACTTGTCCATCATTCTTTACAGGTGTGTATTGGTGATCATCTGTCCATGCCCCAGCTGGACCTTTAAAACAGCAATCATTGTCTTTTATACTACAAGAACCAGTTGTATCTTTTCCAAGAACAAATACGTCTTCATATAACATAGAGGGTAATACTAAGAATAATCCAGGTGTTTCAATTTTGTTTATTTTAGTGTTATTTTGAATGTCATTATATATAACAGTAGCTTTAACATTCACAAAATTCGGTTCATTTCCTCCAAATTTATATATATTCAAAGATGCTATAAACATTACTACTGTTGGTGAACTGTGGTATTTCTGGTGAAAATAACTTTGCATTCGAAATAAATGTGTATATTTTTTAGTTTCTTCTAAATTATTATAATCATTGGCGGTTATAGATAAATTAAATAATTTAGAAACATTATTGTGTTGTTCATTGAGCATTTGTAAAGTATGATGGTCATTTTCTTGTTGTATAAGTTTGCGAAGTATAAGTAAAAGATTAAGATTATATAAATCATTATTTATAAAATTTCTTAGTGCTGAGGACATAATTACCCCCATATTTAGCGAATTACTACCATCTGGTGATATGTTAAATGATGTATCTAAATCATGGTGGAAGTAATAATTTTTCGGCATTGCACAATAATTTGCATTCTTTGAACAATATAACCCATCCCCAATATAGTCACAATCTTGTGAATTATCATTTGAAAAATTATTATAATAATTTTTACATGATAAAGGAGGATATGCATTATCATCAGCATAAACAGATGCAGGTTTATCTTTATATGTGGGGATTATACCAGCCTTTTCGGTAAAACATGATGAACCAATCAATTTTAATATATTTAAATTAAATGTACCAAACTTTAATCTATCATAAAATTCTAATTTTCTATCAACAACATTTCCAGAATAATCAATTAACTGATCAGTTTCAGGTTTAGGTTTAATACCGATTGGATTAATATATTGCCAAGTAGTTAAAACATTATTAGAATAGGTTGAAGGTAAATCAACGCGAAGTGTATTTTTCATTCTCGCCATAAAGTCTCCATTCTCAGAATTTTCAAAATTGGAATGTTCAATTTCGTTCATTTCGATCATATCACCTCGACTTCTGTATGGACTTGTATTAAAATCGTAGGATATACCATTTTTAAATGCTTGTGCATTTAATAAATTTGTTGTTAATAAATATTGTTTTCCATAATTTTGAAAAGAATTTCTAACATTATTTGTATTTCCGAGAGTTAAATTGGGGTTTATTACATTACCAGCGGATTTTAATGGTAAATTACGAACTGATATATCTTCTTTTACTGCTCGTGTTCCTGCGGAACCCCAATCAGTAAATATAGACCCGGCATGTTGTTTGTATTGCCAAAATTGTTTATATACATTTATAGGTTTATTATCTACAAAAATTAATTCCTTTTTGTCATATATTGGAATATTTGGGTTTAATTTACAAGAAGCTGCTTCATCAGCAGTTTTATATATTTTTTCATAATAACATTCTTTTGTCTGAGATTGTATTATATCATCATACCTTGATGCAAGTTCTTGATTATCATCTGAATATTTTTTTAATGTTGAAGAATAATTTTTAAATGGGACACCCGGCATTATTTATTATATAAATATATTTTTTTTTTATAAATATTTAACTTTGAATATTTATTATATTTAATTGTAAATATAATAAATATTGAAAATAATTACTTTATTTAATTTATTAATCACTCTCGCTGTCACCACTATCACTATCTCCATCACTTAATTTTTGAATGTTGATTATATTTTTATCTGGGTCAACTTGTTTACTTTCTTTACTTTCTTTACTTTTTTTACTTTTTTTAATTTCTTTATTTTTGACTTGTTTAACTTCTTGTTTAACTTCTCGCTCTGGCGGGTAGTCTCCTTGTTGTCGTACTTCTCGCTCTGGCGGGTAGTCTCCTTGTTGCCGTTGTTCTACTTGTTGCACTTGTTGCCGTTGTTCTACTTGTTGCACTTGTTGCACTTGTTGCACTTGTTGTTGTTTAGATTCATGTGTTATATGATTCAGATGTGACATTACCGAATTTATTTTTTTATAATTTTCATTATTTATTTCTGTTTGACTCTTTATAAATTTTGTAAATTGTTCTTCAATTTTTAAGATAGAATCATTTTGATTATTAAGACTTTGCATTTTTTTATTTAATAGATAACAAGATAATAATGCAATCATTGATAATAATATTGGAGAATATTTTAGAATACTGTTAGAATCGGGTGAAATAATTTTATCCTTTGTCATTTTATTATTTTATAATTTTTAATTTTTATATATTTAACGTAATTATTCTGGATCAATGTTTTGTTCTTCTGTGTCGTCAATAAGGTCAACACCTACAAAAAATGTACCATAAACGAATTCACCTGTTATATCTGGGTATTTTCTTCTGGTCTTTTTCTTAACAACAATGTTATTATTAGAAAATGTACTTGAATAATAGTCAGTTGACCACTGTTCTTTTCCTAAATTATTCTCACGACAATGTTCATTAAATGATTGCTTAAAAACTTTTTCTGGAATACATTTATTTGAATCTAGTATAACTTTACTTGATCGTAAATAATGTTGAAGTGAATTTGTGGTTTGTTCCATATCGTCTTTCTTGTCATGAAAATACTTTGGTAGAATTTTCCAAATACCTTTATTACCATATTTATTCACAGCATCTAAGTATCCAGTAATACACAATTTCATTATATTTGGAAGTTCTTTAATTAATTTCTTATCTAAATGTGTATCTGTATCAATTACTTTTTTCCAGAAATTCCAAACAACTGTTCTTCTCGAAACCTGCTCACTGGGATTCTTATATTTAATCAGTTGATTACCAGCCATAGCCATAGGTACTTTCCAATATTCACTTTCTGCATTTTTATATTTTTCTGCAAATGAATTTTTTCCACCTTCCACTATTAATTGCCAGTCAGTTTGTTCTAATTTACAATCACCCTGCATTTCCGGTGCAAGTACCATTTTTTTATTAATATTTGGTTTTAATCCATATTGTTTTTCAATATTATTTGAGATCATTCCAACATCTTCATCATCGTAAAATTGTTGTAAAATTTTACAAAGAATAGTACTTTTACCCGACCCCGCTTGTCCTAATAAATACATGACTGCTTGCCAACAATCTAAATCTCCTATATCATATGCACATCTACCCATAAAAATACACAACCATTTTTGTACATCGGGTTCAAATTCCTGATAATCTAATACCTTTTTAAAACTTGGACAATCTTCTATAATACTAAACCATTCATCCTCTGGTAAATTATCATAATTATTGAAGTCTTGTTTAAAATATTTACTTGATACTGTTTTAGCTGTTAAATATTTACAATCTACACCATATGGCACAAATAGTGACCCCCAAAACGGTTTTTTCTCTGTTCCTTTATTTATTTTAGTTAAATAAATCCCATTATTAAATGAAAAAACATAGCGATTTTTTTCAAGAGACATTAATTCTTCATCCGGACATTCAGATAAGTATTCAACTGCTTGTTTAACATTATTACTTCCCCCAGTCATATTTTTCCATTGATCAAATTTATAATTTTTTCGACATTTTTCCATTATATAACTTTTTATTTTCATATGTGGTTCCCATGCATAAGTATCCTCATTCTTTGATGTTTTTATAATTTTGTATAATGTATCATTATATCTTGCATATTCCATTTCAGTTAAATCTTCCAATAAATAAAGTAATAAATTTTGATAACCCGTATTTTTATCGTGATTAATTGGGATAAATTTAAATAAAGCTGATGTATCTTCATTTATTTTATAATTGTAATTCTCCTGCTTTATTCTATTCAGCAAATAGAATGTTTTTAACGCTTTTTCTGAATAATAAAATGTTTCTAACAATTTTTCCCATCGAAGTTGTTGAGTTTCCGAACTTTTAATTAATTTCTTAAATTTATTTTCAACTCCCGAAATTTCCCAAATAATTTTATTTTTTTCTGTCTCGATAAAATTCATATCAATATCATCAAGACAGCTGATATTAAAATTATGTAGTATTTCTAAAAAACTATCAGTAACTGTTTTAGAAAGTGTCCATTTTTTTTCTAATTTTTCAAAATATTTTAAAATAGTTGATTTATCACAATGTTCTAATTTTTCTGATATTTCATTCGCCCACTCACGATTAGTATCAAAATTAGCCATTATTGGTTATACATATATATTAACTATTTTTTTAAGTAATAATTTTTAGTAATAATTTTTTCATTAAATGTTTTAAAGAATTAATATAATAAAAGTTAATGAAAAATTATTTAAATTTCAATAAATGTGGAACAGTTGACGAACTTAAAACTAATCAAGTAATTTTTAAAAAATCTGATTATAATTTTGAGCACTTAGAAGAAAAAAAGTATAAACAAGAAATTTTTATTATTTTATATAATTCGACTAACGAAGATAATTCTGCTAATCATTCTAAAATTCCATTTATTGATAATAAAATATATAGTAATATTTTATTATTTAAAGTAAATAACTTTGAGGAATATAAACTAAAAAATATATCAGAGGAATATTACATTAAATTAATTAATAAAGAAGAATATATTGATTATTCTTCGGACGATTTCAATCCGGATACGTGCAATGAATTAAAAAAGTGTTAAACCCGTTTTAATAATTTTTTTTCATTATATTCTCTATTTTCATAAACAAAAGCAAATATCATACTCGCTTTCTCGTCGATCGGTGCTTTTTTGTATTCATCTGTATTTGATTTATCTTTTAAAAAGATTTTAATGTTTTCGTGTATAGCATTTTTTGATAAAGGAATAACATTTTTACTTTCTTTAAATAACAATGCCCCATCAGCCAATTTACATTCCGCGATCTCATTTATTTCCATAAAATTGCATATTTTAGTTTGTAATTCATTTTTAGATGATTTTAATTCTTTTAATTTTATATTTAGAGGTTTAATTGAATCTGCAATTTTCTTAATATCTAAATCAATTGAATCAAATCTTCTAACATCACATTTAAAATGTTCCACATTATCATCATTAACGGACATTATTAATAATTAATTAATTATTATTTTAAGTAGTTTATACTTGATTTATTATATCTTTTTTAAAACAATTAATCAATTGTTTATTTAAATTGACATTAATTATTACAATAAGAATTAAAAAAAATAGAATTAAAATTAAATATATTTTAAGAGGGTTAATTACCTTTTTTGCGTAATAAAGTAATTTTATTTTATTGTTTTCATCTAAATCTAAAAAAGAATCTAATAAATTTATCATTTATATTGATTAAATATTTTATTAATCACTAAAATCGTCATAATCATCGTCGTCATCACCGCTAATTTCATTATCATCATCATCGAAATTGTTATTCTCTATATCAGCACCAACTTCTTCTTCTTCTTCTTCTGAATCTTCTTGTGCATTATCTGACTTTACCATTGATTTATTTATTTTATCCTTAATATTATTTCGGTTTTCAGTATCTTTGTCGTCATCTTTTATATCTAATATACTAAGATTCAATGTCGTTTTATGAATGATTTTTTTAGTAAGAGTCTTCTTAATATTCCTTTTCTTGTTATTTTGATTACTCTTTCTTCCCAGTATAGAATTAATAAATGGATCTTTTGTCCAAGCAAAATGATCGCCGCATAATCTTTTAATATTGTTATTTTTGTGTTCTCCTGCACACCTTAAATCATCTACGTCAATATTATTATACAAATATAATTTATTTTTTTTAGAATATTGTCTATTTTTTAATCTATATATTAGTTCATTAAATGTTTCTGTTGTTGGGTCGTGAGTTGCAAATTTAAGTCCAGTTAAATAAAAATTTAATTTTCCAATTAATAATTCGCTTAAATAATAATATAAATTTAATAATTTATTAAGTTCAACATAAATATTTATGTTATTATTTATTCCAATTTCTTTCATAATATATTTAGGTTTTTCAAGTTCAATTAATGCTTGTTTGTTAATAAATGATTTATCTATGAATTCACATATATGTTTTTTAGCAGAACATTCACTCTTTAATCTATTACATTTATTTACATGATGATAATTAATTATATTATCATCATTAGAATCTCTTGTAATTTTTTTGTAATAGAAACATCCATTTTTGCAATCACACTTTAACATACTTTCAATATACTTTCAATATACTTTCAATATCAAAATAATAATTAAAATGATTATTATTTTGTTATTTTTATTTTAATCAATCTGGATTTTTACTTTCATTAATATTTTAATAACAATTTTAATAACACTTTAATAATAATTTTAATAATATTTTATAGTAATAATCAATGAGTGATAAGAATATCGATTGTATTATTCACACGGGAGAAATTCAAAATTTTAAAATAAATATAGAATGTAATAATATTAATAATTTAAGACTTTTTCATAATTTTATTAAAAAGGAATTAATTTTTAATTCTACAAAATCAATCAATGGAAAAAATTTATTAGATATAGCATGTGGAAGAGGTGGGGATTTAAATAAATGGTCCCGAGCAAAATTGAAATTCGTATTTGCGTTTGATTATCACGAAGAGTCAATTAAGATTGCTAATGATAGATATAAAAATATTAAAAAAGGGTCTTATAATAGTATACCATTTATTTCCTTTAATCATTTCAGTGTGTTAGACCCCGATATACTTAACAAAATTAATAAGAGTGAAAAAGAAATTAAAAACTTGAAATTTCACGGAAAATATGATATTGTTTCATGTCAGTTCGCCCTACATTATTTTGCACAAAACGAATCCTCATTAAATAATTTACTGAATACAGTTTCACGAAAATTAAAATACGGGGGATTATTTATTGGAACAACAACAGACGGCGATTTAATTGAAAATATACTTAAACACGGAGATGTAAACATACCGTTATTAACATTGATTAAAAAAAACAATAATTCATATATCTTTAATATCAATTCGGAAGGAACATCCAGACAAAATTATTTTGAACTTCAAGGTGAATCATTAGAATATTACGTGTTTAAAGATAAATTAACACAATTGGCACTTAAAAATAATTTAAAACTTATAGAATTTAAACCATTTTCTGAATGGTATTCAAAATGGGATGGTGAACAATTAAATCCATATGAAATGATTGTAAGTTTTTTAAATTTTTCATTTATATTTCAAAAATTCTAATAAGTCTTACCCGAGATAATTAAATGAATACAGCTGGGCTTGAACCGACGACTTTAGTCTCATAAGATCTATGCTCTAACCAACGCCGCGATACCTGAATTTTTTAAATATCTTAAATTTTGTAATTTAACAATAGTATTCATCATTACTGTATAATACTCAATTCTCTTAGGTCTATTCGGAATATTTTCATTTACTAAATCTAAATATTGTATATAATTACAATAAAATAAATACAATTTTTTTAAATTTGATATTTGTTGTAACTGTTCAACCGTTATTATATTATCAGATATATCTAATTCTTCTAAATTTGTAAGTTGAGAAAAATCTATATTTAATTCGTTATTTTTAGTTATATTTTCAATACTTAATATTTTAAGTGATTTCATATTTGATATTGAATTTATATTATTATATATTTTATGATTATTAGATATATCTAATATTTTCAATTTCATTTTTGAAACATAATTAAAAAAATCATTAAAATATTTTTCTTCTTTGTCTTCTAAGGAATTTAAAGTATTATGTAAATTTAATCCAGTTAATTTTGACAATTGTAATAATTTAATAATATCTTCTAATGTAACTATACAATTAGATAAATTTAAAGATTTAATTGTAATATTATTTTTTATAAGTAAATTAATTAATTTATGTATTTTTTTATTTGTTAAACACCCCTGAGTTAATTTGTTCGGAACAAAAAGCTGTCCGATTTTACTTAATTCATATTTAGTTAATTCACCCGAATATTTTTCTAATGGAATTTGTTCTGTTTGTACATAATCTGATAACAGATTAATAACTAAATCTAAATTAACATTATTCATAATACTACTACTACTACTACTACTAAATATAATAAATCCGAGATAATTAAATGCAGACAGCCGGGCTTGAACCGGCGACCTTGGGCTCATAAGACCCATGCTCTAACCAACTGAGCTATGCCTGCATTTAAGTATCTAATTTGAAGTACTCCGAGATAATTAAATGCAGACAGCCGGGCTTGAACCGGCGACCTTGGGCTCATAAGACCCATGCTCTAACCAACTGAGCTATGCCTGCATTTAAGTATCTAATTTGAAGTACTCCGAGATAATTAAATGCAGACAGCCGGGCTTGAACCGGCGACCTTGGGCTCATAAGACCCATGCTCTAACCAACTGAGCTATGCCTGCATTTAAGTATCTAATTTGAAGTACTCCGAGATAATTAAATGCAGACAGCCGGGTTTGAACCGGCGACCTTGGGCTCATAAGACCCATGCTCTAACCAACTGAGCTATGCCTGCATTTAAGTATCTAATATAGTCTATATTATTTCTTTAAGTAAATTACACTTAAAGAGTAAATTACACTTAAAGAGTAAATTATTCGTGTAAAAAAAGTTGATATAATTAATTCATATTCCGGGAATTTATCATAATATTTAAATTAATTAATATTTAATTTATTATATTTATTATATTATAAATGGCTGTTTCATTAAATAAAGAATTTTGGGTAAATATTGGTCTATGTGTATTTACTTTAATTGCGCTCATATTAAGTATAATTTCTTTTGTAAAATCAACCAAGAGCAATTTTAGTGGAGGTAATCAGACTGTACTAAAATTATCCAATTGTCTACATAATGGATTTGACGAGACTCAATTTGACACATGCGTGTTACAGACTAAGGCTCTTCAAAATATAAACCACCAATATAATGGTCAGCCGGCGAATAGAGGCATAACCGAAGATGGTGGTGTTATGGGTGGTTCTTTCGGAAATACTGAAATGTTAAACCCGGAGTAAATCGGGAGTAAATCGGGGGTAAATCGGAGTAATAATAAAATTTAAATTAAAAGTATTAAATACAGTAATACTTTTAATTTAATCATTTTCTTATTTGTTATAGTAATCTCGACAAAAATATTTTATTTATTAGATTGATTCAAATTTTTGTGCTTTTTTTATTTCAGGAACATCAAAAGAATATTCATTGTTGAAGTAAATTTCTTTACAACTTATATTTAATTTTAAATGTGCTGGATCATTCCAAATTAAGCATTTATAATATTGATTACTTGTTCTCCATTTCCACCACGGACTTAAAGTAATTCCATTATATGAATAACCCGTATCACAATTAGTATAAATAGTAAAACGATAATTTTTTTTATTACTTTGAATAAATTCAATTAATTTATCTTGTTTTTCAAAATCTAATTCTCTTACATATTGTCCGGGAAAACATATAATTAAGTAATCAATATCAGAACACGTACTTTTAGTCGGTTTACTGTTTAAATATTCCCGAATAATTACATTTTTTCTAAATTTTAATGACAACGAATTAATCATTTTTTCCGGATTCTTATTACTATTAAGTTTCTTAATTAATTCATAACAGTATTTATTATCCGGGTCTTTTAGCATCAATTTTAATTTCATAGACTTAATATATTCTAAATCTGAAACTGGTAGTAAGTCTAAAAAAGAATATGCGACGACTGGTTGTATATTTCTTCTTCCTGAAACATTCTTACCGTGTGTAATAGACAATAAAGTCCATATACAAGGAATATCTATATAATCTCGTTTACCATCTTTAAGAAAATATATAGATTCTTCGTGTGTGTCAGAATCATTAAATTTATTAAACTTCCAATAATCTTTTAAATAACATAATGCAGCTTCACCTGTATTATAATCATCTTCATTACCCCGTGCAATAAATTGAGAATCATCGACTAAATTATAACAATTATATTCAATACAACCACATACACCTTTTTTATAAGACATTAATGAAATTACTCTAATCTTAACTGAATCTGGATAATAATAATCATCGTCATCCATATGACATACAATTTTACTATTACATTTGTCCGCGAGAATATTTCGTTTCTTTCCAATTGTCTCTTTTTTATCTAAATGGATATATCTAATTGATTTATCCTCCGGTAACGATAATTTCAATGAATCATCGGGAGAATCATCTAATATAATCCAATTTAACTTTTCTCTTGGATAATCAAAATTTAAATAATTTCTAAGAGCTAAATCAAATATATCATGTCTATTATATGTCGGAGTAACAATAGTAACACTTGGTAATACATCATCCGGAATACTTGGTAAATTTAAATAGGACCCATTCGAATTATGTGTAATTTCTACTTTATTCATTAAATTTAATTTAAATAATTCTTTAAGTGAATTAATTTTAAATAAGTATTTATATAATGAAAAATAAATATTTAAAATTAAATGAAATAAAAATATGTGATAGCTCATGCAATAATTATTTACCTTTCTACAATTATTCAAATACTATAAATGATGATATTGATTCTAACACTTATATTATTCCGGTTTTAATTTACTCAGTCCCAGTCCCAGTCCCAGTCCCAGTCCCAGTCCCAGTCCCAATCAAATTGGTAACATCATGTGATTCAATAATAATAGAAAACACGGGTAATTGTTTTAGTACTTGTTTTTCTAAATTATTCATTTAATGGAGCTAAACAGTATTGTAATGTACCTAAATTTGCAACATTATATATTAATATTAATGGATAATTATTTTTAAGATATATTTCAACCGTAGTACATAAATTTGTAGATTTTGTAAATAATAATAAATATTTAATATTAAATATCCCATATGCACGGTCTATATTATCATCACACTCTTTCAATATATTAATTGTATCGGAATCACCTACTGTTATTTTAGTCTCCGCAAAATCACCTTCTCCTTCTAACGTAAAATTGGAATTTATTGTTGTAATTTTAACTTTATTAGTTATAATTGATAACTCTCTAATATAACTTTGAAAATCGTTGGATGGCATCGTAATTACAGAGTCAAATTCAATATTTGGTATTTCTAATATATCTTCATCTATATCTAATAATTTTAATGCTGTTAAAATTGTTGTCTTCTTTTCCTTATTTATAACTTGTATAAATAATTTGCTTGGTTCATTATTATTAATATAAAATTCTATTGTATCATTGTTTTTTATACTTTTAATTATTTTATGCAAGGATGACATATTAATACCAGCATTAATATTTTTTTCACATTTATATATTTCAAATTTTGTTGCGTGTAGTTTCAGATTAATTACCGCAACCTTAGAACCATCCATCGATATTATTTTTAATCCTTCTTGTGTAATTTGTAAATTTACATCTGTTAAAATATCTTTTAATGCTTCACATAATATTCTGATAGCATTTGATTGAACAGTTTGTATTTCAACTATTTTATAAATCATTATAATTAAATTAATTATAGTTTTAAATTACTTTATTATATTTGGATTCCATTTTAATGAATCGTTTATATTATAAATAATGTAATTATCAAAACGGTCATAAATTTTCATAATTGTGTTACATGTATATTTTATATTTAATAATTTATAAAAGTCTTTTACTAAACAATTATGTTTATCACAATAAAAATCATAATTCGGTCCAATATATTTTAATAATTTATCAGTAATGTCAATTATATTTTCATCTTCAATATTAATATGAATCTTTGTAATTTTATTAATATAAACATAATCTATTATTTGTTCTTTTTTATAAAACGGAAATATAAATTCATTATTTTTTATTAATTTAGAATATCTTTTTTCGTTTAATGTAAAATTACATATTAAATAATTACAATTTTCATTAATAATTACATTTTCTTTCTTATTAAATACGATATTAAAGTATATGGTTTTATCGAGTGTACTATTATTATCAGAATCAACATTATAGATGTCAACAGTATTCAAAGTGAAAAAATACTCAATATCATTTTCTAATTTTTTACTTCCTATTTTTTTACTTCCTATTTTGAAAAAACGATTATAAATAATATAAGAAATAAATATTGAACTACTAATATAAAAAATATACATTACTTTAATAATTAAAATTACTTTAAATAGCTTAAAGTTTTAAATTTAATTATTAATATAATATGACTGATTCCAGTGATTCAGATATAGATAATAATATTCAGAACAGTGTTCCAGAAAAAAAAACAAGGGGTAGGAAAAAAAAAATAATTGACCCAGATTCTATTAAAATTATTCCAGAAGATGTAGTTAAAAAAAAAAGAGGAAGGAAAAAAAAATGGGAAGTTGAAACTACGAGTAAATTATTAGATAATAATGAGATTATTTTTTCTGAAAATATTAAAACTAATTTAAATACAGAAATTATATCTGAAAATTATGAACGACAAGATATATCATTCGGTAATTTAAATATTAAAGTACATACAAATAAAGATTTAATTAATACAGAAAATATAATATCTACATTAAAAAAAAACGAAAAATGTAAAATAAATTTAACCAAATCAGATTTTGAAGATTTTGAATTAGAAAGTAATAATCGCAAAAAAATAGAAATTAAAAAAATAAAAGTAATGAAATATCATAAAGATACATTTGATTCTGGAAATGATATATTATTAAGTCATAATAGATGTTATAATTGTCATCACAAGTTTCAGAATAAACCATTTTTTTTACCAATTGATTATTGTCCAAAAACATCCAGATATAAAGTTTGTGGAAATTATTGTAGCCCAAATTGTGTTAAAACATATGCGAATAATCATAAAGTTTATTACACAAAATCATACTTAGTTGGACAAATGTATAAAAAATTATTTGGTTATGATTATGTTATTAAACCAGCACCACCAATAGAAATATTAAAAGAATATGGAGGAACTTTGTCAATAAATGAATTTAGACAAAACTTTTATAATGATGACAAGTATTCATTAAAAAATATTAATTGTAAATTGATATTAGAAGAAGTTGTTATTCATTAATTTCAATTTTTTTTAGTAAAATTCGAAATAAGTATTAATATTAATACAAAAATTATTATTTTTAAAAGAAATACACCTTCTACTAATAATTCCATTAAATGTTCAGAATCTGAAAAATATTCAATCCCGGGTTTTTGGAATCTATTTAAAAATGAATTACCTAATTTGTTTTGGAACGAATTGATACTATTATTCCAAGCCATTCTTGGGGCGACATTGGTTGGAATTGGAATATTCTGACCATTTATATTAGAATACTCATGTTTTCCAGCTATTTCCTCTGTTTTTATTTTATTTTGATAGTTGTTATTTTTTTCTGCACATTCTTGATTTTTTTTAAACATATTACTCGCAATTTGTTCAGGACTTTTTCCAAAATCATCACCATAATGATCAACAATAGACGCACAGGACAAGGGGGGCATTACTTATTAATTATAATTATTATTTTATTTAAAGTAATACTTATAATTAATTTTACAAAGAATAATTGATTTAATCTAAATTTTAATACTTTTTCCTTTTTTCCCTTTATTACTAACAAGGGGTATGCTTTTAATATCTGAGGTATCAGACGAACTCGCTACCGAAAATCTGTCTGATTCATAATCATCATTTTTATATTTTTGTTTGGGTGCTTGTTGCATAGATGCTTGTGGAGGACCGGTAGAAAATTTGTTCATCATTGAACTTAAATTTAATGATGGACCAGACATATCCGAATTACTATAATTTCCCATTTGGGGTGCCATTTGTGGAGCCATCTGTGGAGCCATTTGTGGAGCCATCTGTGGAGCCATCTGTGGAGCCATTTGAGGCGCACCCGAAGTATTTTGCGCTGTATTCATCGCTTTTCCCATTGCTCCCATTATATTATTCATTATATCAGGATTATTTTTTAATGCATCCCCTAATCCAGGTAAAGAACTCTTGAATAAAGTATTTGTCAAATGAAACATAAATCCACTTCCTACTAATGTTACTAATAATTGTAATTCAGGAGGCATTGATGCACGCTCTTGATATTTTTCATGTAATTTTTTAAAGATTTCTTCGTAATCCGTAATATTATCCATTACAGATTCAGACCATCCTTCTAATTTTGCTCCAAGAGGGTCGAACTTTTTATTTAAAAATTCAATACCAGTTATACCAGCCATTAAAACTTTTTGTTGAAATTTAACACTTGCATCAATTTCCGCAGAATACCGTTGTGTCTCATATTCAAATTCTAATTCCTCCAACGAACTTTTTAATGAATAATTTTTAGTTAATGATACACCTTTTTTCTCCAAGGATATTAGTTTTATTAAAATTTCTTGTTTCTTTTTCTCCATTTCTCTACTTGATAGTTTTGGACTACTTTTAATGTTTTCTTTTTTCTCTTCTTCTTCTTCTTCTTCGGAGTCTGAATCAGAAGACTCAATTTCAGATTCTGACTCTGATTCATATACTTTTTCCTCTCTTGTTATAATAGGTTTTTGTTTCATATTATTAGAAAAAAATTTAAATTCATCCTGTTCAATAATCGGCATTCTACTTTTTTTAGTTTTAACTGGTGTAATATTTTCATTTACTGCTGTATCAACTGATTCATCGTCTGAATCAAGTATTAAATTTACATCGTCTATATTATTTGACTGATTTACGACGATTTCTTCGTTATCGCTATTATCAACTAATTTAATATTAGGCGTTTTAGCACTCATATTAGTATTATTTTTCATTTTTTTTGAATTATCAGAACGAGAATGATTTAATATATAATTACTAAATGGTCCTGGGCTATTTTTAAGTATATTAGTTAGAGTCATGTGATTATTTAATTTAATTCTTTAAATAATTCCGCGTAAATTAATATAAACTTAATGTATAAGTAATTATTAATGAATAATAATTATTCAGCGGGAGTACTTATTTATAGTACATACAGAGATAATACATATTTTCTTTTAGGAAGAGATTATGATAATAAATGGTCAGATTTTGGTGGAAGGTCTGAAATAAGGGACAGGAATGATTCAGAACAAACAGCATCAAGAGAATTATATGAAGAATCGCTGGGATCAATTTATAGTATAGATTTTGTAAAAAAACATTTAAAAAATAAAAAATGTATTAAAATTGTTTCTAAAACGGGTTTAGGTTATTCTTATTATATGTATTTATTTAGATTAAATTATTCAGAAGAATATCGTAATCGTTTTCATTGTACAAAAAATTATATGAAAAACATTTTAGATAAAAAAAATTTAGAAAAAAATGATATTAGATGGATATCCTTAGAGACTTTACTACACTCAATTGAAAATAAATCATTTATATCTCTGCGAAATGTATTTTTAAATACTGTTAAAAATAATATTGATATAATAATATCTAACACGTCTTAAGACAACCAGTTTTTTCAAATCGGTGTATATATTTACTTGATTCATATGAATCTGAATCTAATAAAATTCCAGAATTATCTGCATTACCTGAATATGCTTTACCTAAATACGAATTTTTATTATTAGGAACTTTATTTTGAAATAACATTGGGTTTTCTATATTATTATTTTCTTGTGCATTTGTATTCATTACAATTATTTCATTTGGATTATATTTATTATTTTCAAATATATTAACTACTCCAACATCAGGAGTATATTCATTTAATTTTGAATACTCTACTGCATTCTGATTAATTGAATTGAAATGAGTCGGATTAGTACTTGCAAAAAAAGACGGAATTTTATTGTCATTACTCTCTTTATTTCTATAAATACTTAACGGATTCTCAGTTAAATTATTAATAACATAATTTGATACTTGTCTATCATCAATTCCTATATTTTTATTTGGGGGAAATATTACTTCTCCAATTAAATCCTTGTCTATTTGTTGATAATGTGTACCAGTAGGTATCGCTTGTAAATATGTTCCAGAACCAGCTGAACTAATAGAATCTTGATCATCTTTTAATAATGTATAACCGATTTTTTCATCTGCATCTAATTGGATATTTACACTACCATTTGGTCCCGGTACATAATCTTCGACCAAAGTAATCCCTTTCTGTCCCCAGTTTGTAACACCTGATGTATGTCCATCACCTGTATATAACTCGCGATTCTCTGGATTAATAACAGTTACCGGCGCTATATCACCAGAATAAGAATACAAAGTTGTCTCGTTTGTAGTAATCTTCGGCGAATCAGAATATCTCCACCAATTACTTCCAAGATCTTCACGCTCAGCATTTCCAGAATAAGAATACAAAGTTGTCTCATTTGTAGTAATCTTTGGTGAATCAGAATATCTCCACCAGTTACTTCCAAGGTCTTCACGCTCAGCATTTCCAGAATAAGAATACAAAGTTGTCTCATTTGTAGTAATCTTTGGCGAATCAGAATATCTCCACCAGTTACTCCCAAGGTCTTCACGCTCAGCATTTCCAGAATAAGAATACAAAGTTGTTTCATTTGTTGTTGTTTTAGCATCATTTATACTTAAATTGTTCCATACATTGTCACCCTTTAATGCAACTTGTTCAACAACAGTTGGATTAATTTGTTCTCTACCAGTAAAATTAACATATTTATCATTAACATATTGTTGTGAGGATTCATTCTGTGCATTTATAGTCGGTATAAAATTATTATCCATTTTTGAATGAACACTGTCTCCCATAGACATATAAGTTTCACTCCTTGTATCGGGAGCAATTACAGTAGCGGTTGAAACAGGTCCAGAACCGGGATTCGCAGAATCTAATGCTAATACATAATCAGGTCCAAGTAATGACATTTAATTTATAATTTTATTTTATTTTTAATTTTAATTTTATTTACTACTACTAAAATTACTAAAATTACTACTACTACTACTACTACTACTA
>Ga0209279_10000259_pt1 | contig 35944 bp, 33 predicted proteins | sample CoawatmetaG00DNA_3_FD_187508 | JGI IMG/M metagenome (GOLD analysis project Ga0209279, IMG submission 187508) | Marine microbial communities from the West Antarctic Peninsula - Coastal water metaG006-DNA (SPAdes) (version 2) | ecosystem: Environmental > Aquatic > Marine > Coastal ...
ACAGGGTTGATCTGGTTGCCGATAACGCGTTTTAGCCATGCATTCTAAAGGGCCCTCAGGCATGCCATTAATCCAATTTATCTCAGATGCGGCCAAATGATTAGTGAACAAAAGAGGGTGGTTAGTCCCCTGACCCACAATGAGCACGTTGCGCTCAAGATCTTTTTCTAAAGTATACCAAGGCTCTTCACTGCTATTTTTAACGCCACCAATACCCAGTCCCTGACGCTGACCAAGGGTATAAAACATCAAACCTTGATGCTCACCCATGGCAACACCCTCAGGGGTTTCCATGGCACCAGGTTGCGCAGGTATATACTGCTCTAAAAAGTCCTTAAATCGTCGCTCACCGATAAAGCAGATACCAGTGCTGTCTTTTTTGTCTGAGGTAACAAACCCATGCTCGTCGGCAATCTTTCGCACCTCAGATTTATCAAGCTCACCCACCGGAAATAGGGACTTAGCAAAGGCATGCTCTTGCACCGCGTGCAAAAAATAACTCTGATCTTTATTGCCGTCTAAGCCTTTAAGTAATCGAGAGTGACCTTGATGTAAGTCGGTACGGGTGTAGTGGCCGGTGGCGATAAAATCAGCCCCAAGAATTTGAGCGTAATCAAGGAACACTTTAAATTTTATCTCTCGGTTACACAAAATATCGGGGTTGGGTGTTCGACCAGCGCGGTACTCTGCCAAAAAATGCTCAAACACGTTGTCCCAGTAATCGGCTGCAAAGTTAGCCGTGTGAAGGGTAATGCCTAGCTTATCGGACACCTGCTGCGCATCGGCAAGGTCAGCCATGGCAGTGCAATATTCTGACCCATCGTCTTCGTCCCAGTTTTTCATAAACAGGCCTTCAACGTGATAGCCCTGTTGCAGCAACAAAAGCGCCGCCACAGACGAATCAACGCCGCCAGACATGCCTACAATAACTTTTTGGGTTTTACTCATTGAACACCGAACTAATTTTTATGACGTAAATAATATGGTTACTATAAGCCGTTACTAAACATTTCCAAAGAGAAAACACGTCCGGCTTCATAGTCCTCAAGGACCTTTACCACCATATCGCTGCGTGGAACGTTGCTAGGATCTCTAATCTCGGCGGCAGACATCCACTGAGCGCTGTCAATGTCTGGGTCAAGCTCTGCGGTCGCATCAAAAGAGACCGGCTCTGCAAGAAAAGTATGACGGTAGTAAGTAATATCGGTGGTTGCTGACTTCACATTTGAAAAGCCTAAATAACCGGTGATCTGCACATTCCAGCAGGTCTCTTCTAGGGTTTCTCTAATAGCCGCAGCTATCACGTCTTCACCTGGCTCGACGTGACCTGCTGGTTGGTTAATGACTTTGACGCCTTCTTGGGTTTCACGCACCATCAAAAACGTGTCATCTTTGACAACAACAGTAGCGACCGTGAGATGTATTTTATTTGGCACAAGTCATTCCTTTAAAGTGGTTACTGCTTAAGCGGTCAAGGACCAACCGTATTAGTTTGACCTGGCTGCAGGTGGCCCAATGACCATTTACCAATAGCCACACGCACTAAACGTAGGGTCGGCAAGTTTACAGCGGCGGTCATGCGCCGTACTTGGCGGTTTCGGCCCTCATAAATTACAAGCTCAATCCAGCTATCGGGGATACTTTTACGCACCCGAATCGGTGGAATACGTTCCCAAAGGTCTGGTTGTGACAGAATTTTACAAGATACAGCCTTGGCCATGCCATCCTTTAATTGCACACCGGCTATCAAGGCGTCACAGTCCTCTTCAGTGGCTATACCTTCCACTTGAGCCCAGTATGTTTTGGGTAATTTGTTTTTAGGATGACTTATTTTAGCCTGCAATTTACCGTCATCGGTTAGTAGCAATAGTCCCTCAGAGTCGAAATCTAGGCGGCCAGCGGGGTACACCTCTTTTACATCCACGTAATCAGCCAAGGTTTTTCGGCCGGCTTCATCCGTAAATTGGCAGAGCACCTGAAAGGGTTTGTTAAAAATGATCAATTTAGACAATATTGCCTCCGTATATTGCCATTATAAATGAAACAGAGTTACAAAAAAGAACCTATATCATGCTAAAATGCTCGGATTAGGTAAATTTTTTACAAAAGAATTTAGACCGCATCAATAACACAGAACTTTAATGGAGCTAAAAATGGGATACAAACATATTCAAGTGCCAGCATCTGGCGAAAAAATCACCGTAAACGCCGACTTTTCGATCAACGTTCCCAATAATCCCATTATCCCCTTTATTGAAGGCGACGGCATTGGCATTGATATCACGCCAGTCATGGTTAAAGTGATCGACGCTGCCGTTGCAAAAGCCTACGACGGCCAAAAGAAAATCTCTTGGATGGAAGTATTTTGTGGCGAAAAAGCGGCAGAGCTTTATCAAGGCGATTGGTTCCCCGCAGAGACACTTGAAGCAGTTAAAGAGTATATCGTTTCTATTAAAGGCCCATTGACTACACCCGTCGGTGGTGGCTTCCGTTCATTAAACGTGGCACTGCGTCAAGAGCTTGACCTTTTTGTGTGTCAGCGCCCAGTGCGTTGGTTTGCCGGTGTTCCTTCTCCCGTTAAAGAGCCTAACAAAGTCGACATGTGTATCTTCCGTGAGAACTCTGAAGACATCTATGCCGGTATCGAATGGAAAGCAGGCAGCGACGAAGCAGCTAAAGTTATCAAATTTTTACAAGACGAAATGAAGGTTACCAAAATTCGTTTTGACACCAACTGTGGTATCGGCGTTAAGCCAGTATCAGAAGAGGGCACCAAGCGCTTGGTCACTAAGGCTATTCAGTACGCTATTGATCATAACAAGCCATCGGTAACACTTGTCCACAAGGGCAACATCATGAAATTCACCGAAGGTGCATTCTGCGACTGGGGCTATGAAGTCGCTCGCGAATCCTTTGGCGGCGAGTCGCTTGATGGCGGCCCATGGCACACCGTGAAGAACCCAAACACCGGCGACGACATTGTCATCAAAGACGTTATCGCTGACGCTATGTTGCAGCAGATTATATTACGTCCCGATGAGTACAGCGTGCTAGCCACACTGAACCTAAACGGCGACTATATTTCAGACGCACTAGCAGCGCAGGTTGGCGGCATTGGTATTGCGCCAGGTGCAAACTTGTCAGACGACATTGCTATTTTTGAAGCCACACACGGAACTGCACCTAAGTATGCTGGACAAGACAAGGTCAACCCAGGCTCATTAATACTCTCTGCTGAGATGATGTTACGTCACCTTGGCTGGGGCGACGCCGCAGACTTAGTGATTAAAGGTATTGAAGGCGCTATTACTGAAAAGAAAGTCACTTATGACTTTGAACGCCTAATGGACGACGCCATCTTAATGTCGTGCTCAGAGTTTGGTGACGCGATGATCGAAAACATGTAATTGTCGCTTTAGCATCAATAAAAACCCGGCCGCTGTGTCGGGTTTTTTTATATCCCGTGTTTCTCTCCTAAAAAGGTTTGATCTGCGGTAGTTTCAACCGCTGTCACAGGTTAATATCGTAGCTATGGCAATTAAACTCTTTAACACCACAATCGGTCTAGCGCTTGGCGGCGGCGCAGCAAAAGGCGTTGCCCATGTGGGCGTTTTAAAGGCCTTAGAAGACGCTAACGTCGACATTGAGTACATTGCCGGCACCAGTGTTGGGGCGATGCTAGCCGCGCTCTACGCCTTTAATGTCAACATTGACACTATTAGCGAACTCTCTCGTCGCCTAACCCTGTCAAAGGTAACCACCTTTAAGCTTAACAAGACTGGTTTTTTCTCTACCCACTCTCTCAAAGAACTCATGCTTGAATATCTGGGCGATGTGAACATTGAAGATGCAAAGATTCCACTAGCTATTTTGGCGACCGACATCAACAGCGGTGAAGAGGTTATTCTCACCAGCGGGTCTGTGGCAGACGCCGTCTGTGCCTCGGCTGCTATTCCGGGCATCTATATTCCAGTGGTGATTGGCAACAGAACTCTGGTTGACGGTGGCTTGGTGCAAAACGTCCCTATCAAAGCCGTCAAAGCTATGGGGGCAGGGGTGACTATTGCCAGTCACCTCAACAGCGTGAGCCACTATTCAGAACCAAGCCATGTGCTTGATGTTATGCGCAACGCCTTTGAAATTGCCGTTAGCCACCACACCCAAGATCAGGTGGCCGAGGCAGACCTGCTAATCGGCATGGACCTAAGCGACTTTAGCCTGCGCGACAACACCGAGCGCTATGATGAACTGTTCGCCATAGGCTATGACAGTGCCAATAAAGAGCTAGCCAAACTTGCCTGGTACCACAAGACCAACCTGTTTTTGTATCTGTGGCGCATGGCGAAAGAACTCGCGCCGTTTAAAGTGCCTGAGTTTGTGAAGCGTATTACGACCAAGTCAGACTCATCATCTGTCTAGGAAAAACAGGATACCCAATGAGATACCTACCAATACTTTTTATATTACTATTAACCACCGAATCGACTGGCGCCCCTATGGATTGGTCCAATCTTGAAAGAGAGCGAATTGAGCTAGCATCGCCGTTGTTAATTATAAAAGGTGAATCCGGCTTTCTGGCATGCGGTTACATTAACGCTGCGACTTGCAACAAGACGGGTGAAGCCTGCGCCATAGTCAATGGCGTAAACAATCACGATGACATGCTTGAGGCCACTATAAGCGACGTTTCTGCTGCGGCAGTGGCACTGGGCATCAAACTAGGAATGAGCGGGGCAGACGCGCTGGAAATACTGCGATACCGCAAACAACCTACCGCAGGGTCATATTAGTGTTTCGCTCTTTTCTCATATAGAAATCATTCAGGAGGAGTCCAAAGTTAGTTGGGTGGATGATATGGTGATGGATGGATTGGAGCTGACATTTGCTGTTTCTAGTCTTGACGTTGGTCGCCTTAATGATATCGACCAGCTAAGGCCATTAGGCGTGTACCAAATGACGACATTCGATATTGCCGCTGCAGACGATAAAATTTATGATGTTCCTCGTGAAAGCTGGGACTTCAATGGTTTTTTGCCGGCTCTTAATAAAGTAGTCTCTTGGTGTGAGTCAATGGAGAGAATTAATTTGCAGCACGAGAACAGAAGTATTAGCTATTATGTGTCTTTATAAAACAATTTCGAAAAGAGGGCAGTGTTCATTTGAGCTCACATTACGTTAAAGCTGCGTCTGTGGTTATCTTAGGGCTCCTAGTCGTTACTGCGGTAGGGAATTTAACGCCTGAGATTAATAACGTTGAGATTAGTCTGGCGGGCGACATGACGGCAGAATCTGAACTTAAAATTGCTTTGTTAAGTGATCTGCATGTTGGCGCAGACAGCCAGTCAGTTAAGGACATGGCTATGCTATGGCAAGAGGTTCTCCAGACATCACCCGACGTCATAATGTTAGCGGGCGACTATGCTAACAATGGCGGCGGGGCAACGGATTTTAGTCGGCATAGAGAAGAGGTCGCCGCTATTTTAGGCGCTACCGACAATATTCCAATTATTGCAGTATTAGGCAATCACGAGGAATGGTCTGAGCCGCACTTATGGGCAAAGGCATTTCATAATGCGGGGATACAGGTCCTAGAGAACGACGTTATGGAGCTGCCCCAGCTTTCTTTGTGCGTACGGGGCTTTAGTGATGCCTTCACGGGTCAATTTGACTACGTTGACTACCCAAGCGCATGTGATGGAAAAATAAAGGTGAGTTTAACGCACGACCCAGCTGGGGCATTTCATCCGGATGTTACCGGCTTAGTGCTTGCAGGCCATACGCACTGCGGCCAGCTAAGGTTACCATTCATTGGACCAGTCTATGTGCCTAGTGATGCACCCGCTAAGGCACATTGTGGGTTATATAGTGATGACCAGCGCCAGGTGTTTGTTAGCTCTGGCATAGGCACAAGCGTTATACCACTGAGATTTTTAGCGCAGTCGCAGTGGGATTTCATTACTATTACAAAAAAAGCCCCTTAACGCGTAAGAGGCTTTGTTCTAATTAGCGCTCAAAGATCTAACGTTGAGCTTTACGTAGTCGCTTATTTCTCAGCAGTATCGGCCCTGGCGTAAACTAAAAGCATTTTAACTTTGCCATTTTCAATACGTGCGTCGACTATTTGATGCGAGATGACCTCTTCGCCGCCATCACTGTCAGTCACTTTCACGCCTGAAGTTACCCATTGCTGAATGCTGCCGTCTTCTGCAGAAACGTCATTGGCAATCCCGTACTTGTACTCCCATTTAGGGTTAGATGTAGCGAACCATTCCTTTAGAAACGCCGCGTGAGCCGCAGGCCCATCAATGACCAAACCATTTGGCGCCCAACCTTTAAAGTCCTCAGCATCGGCATTACCGATAGCCGCCAGGTCACGATCATTGTGGGCGTTAAGATAATTAACCCAAATTTCAACCGTAGCCAGGTCGCCAGCGTGAATGTTAAGCGTAACGCCGTCGTCTGAAATCTCGTGGCCAATGACTGTTTTTCCTACCATCTCACCGGCCTCATGATGTCCGGCAAATGAAAACTGAGCCAGTAATAGCAGGCTGGTACTTAATAGTAATTTGTTCATAAAACTCTCCAGAATTAGATGTTTTGTGTTAGACCTACTAAAAGGGCTTGCATGATCATAGCGAGTCTAGTCATTGATGTATAGATATGGCACGGGTGCTTTTTGTGCCTGTACGGTCGGTCAAAAGCATCCTGTGGTGTTAGGTCTCATAAACGTCCTTGTTTATGAGGTTCTTTATCGGTAGATAAAAGTGGATTTCCTAGGAAGGGGTAACTCACTAAGGGTTCCATCTGTAAGACGACGCTCGTTGGCTCTTTAGATTCAAGTTATTCAATATTTCTGACTAACGCAGAACTACAGACCTATTTTTATAGCCTAGCGTTGAAGGGTGCCCGTTCTGTATACTTAGGTCTATAAATTAGACAAGACATTCAGATCTAAAGGGTCTTCCACAAGGTTTCGTCAATGGACAAATTTCTTTTTGGTTTAACTGCCGTTTTTGCAAAAATGCCCGACAGGGTACTGCGGTCTAAACGACTCGTCCTCATCGTATTGACGTTAGTGTCCATCGGCATGTTTTATGCCATGGCCACGCGTACAGTATTTGATCTTTCGTCTGAGTCTTTTATGCAAGATGAGAGTTCAGCACAGATCGCGTTAGATGAATTTAGGCGCCAGTTTGGTAGCGATCGGTCAGTTTTTATCATTTACAAACCAACCGATGGCGATGTTTTCTCAACCCAGTCTCTTACTGCTATGCAAGAGCTCACCTTGGATTTAGAGAACTGGCAAAGTCTTGATCGCACGAAATTTCCGGGTGTAGATTTAGATCAACTGATTCATGTTCGTCGTGTTAAATCACTGGCTAATATTCGCCTGCAAGAGAGCGTGGGCGATGCACTTCTGTCGGGCAGGTTACTACCAAAGGCGCTACCACAAACTGCCGAAGACCTTAATAGTTTTAAAGCACGAGCTATGGCACAACCCGATTACGTGTCGTCTTTTTATTCCAAAGACGGCGGCTATGGCGGCATCTTAGTGCAAACCGATTTTGGCACTATACCGATCGAGGGTTACGAGTCAGCAGTTGACATTGCAGGTGTAGAGTTAGACGACAGCTTTAGTGACTTTGACGTGTCTTTTGATGAGGCGGCCATTATTCAAGAGGTTGAATACAGAGACGTCGACCCACGGGACTATTTAGACTTTAGTGATGCTCTGGGAGCGGTCTATGGTCAGTACGATGAGCAATTGACGTATTACCCCGTGGGTGAACCGACCATTATGAGCCAAATGCAAGATGTTCTTGAGCAGCTACGAATTTTGGGCTTTCTCATGGTTGTTATCTTTGCGGTGCTACTGTGGGTATTGTTTCGCTCAGCCAGCGCACTGGTTTGGTCTATGGTGACAATTACGCTAAGCGTGGCCTGGTGCTGGGGCGTCACGGTACTGCTAGGCGTAACACTGTCTAGTATGATTGCGCTAACTATATTGCTTATATTTTCAGTCGGTATTGCAGACTGCGTCCATGTCATGAGTGCCTATTTCAGCTTTAGGCGAGAGGGCATAGATCACTATGCTGCGCTGACTAAGTCATACGAAAAAGTAGGCCTGGCTATTTTACTCACCACGGTCACCACCGCTTCAGGAATTTTGGTTCTGGCTACCTCTAACCTTGAGCCGATTAGAATCTTTGCCTTGATGTGCGCTTTTGGGGTTGTGCTAGCGTTTTTCTTCACTTTCGTGTTGTTGCCCATACTGTTAGATCTCTGGCATCCCACGGCTGTTAATGAAAAGGGCAGCGTAGCAGACCGTCTTGGTGATCGATGGCACGCTTTAGGCAACATACCTAAGCTCGTCATTGCATTGGCGACGGCAACCGCCATTTTTATTGTCCTTGGTGGCATGCTTGGCCTGTTTATTAATACCGTTATCGCGCTGACCTATTGGATTATTAACGCCCACCAACAAATACTGGCCCGCGTGCCCACCATTGTTGAGGGTGCGCCACGCCTCATTCTGGCTTTCTTTGCTATCATTTTGGCGCTCTGCATCTATGGCTCGACCAAAATTGTCATCGACACCAACATTAGCGGGTTATTTAAAGATGATCATCCCTTAGCTGTAGCCGTCAATGTTGTTGACAACAATATGGCTGGGTCACAGAACATGGAAATTATGATCGACACTAAGACGGTTGATGGCATGCTTGATGTAGACCTTTTGACTGCGGTTGATGCGTTGCAGACTAGCCTTGAGGCGCGCTACCCAAACACCATCGGTCGTACCTATTCTCTGGCGAATATCGTCAAAGACACCAATCAGGTCATGAACGACGACGATCCTCAGTTTTACCGCATTCCCAAGAGTAATCAGGCCGTGTCACAGTTGCTCTATCTGTTTAATAGCGCTAACCCAGAAGATCGGCGTAATCTGGTGTCAGATGACTATAGCCGCTCTCACATTGCGGTTACCTCTCGCAGCATGGGCTCCTTTGGCTATCAACAGATGTTTTCTGAGGTCGAGCTGGATATTGGAGCAAGGTTCGCTCATCTTAAAACCGCCTACCCGGACCTAGAGATTGTCCTCACTGGTACCATGGCAACGTTCATGGTGGTGTCAGATGAGATCGCACGCTCCCAATTTAACGGATTTGCACTGGCATTGGTGCTGATCAGTTTGATCATGATTATCACCCTAGGATCGCTCAGGGGTGGGGTAATGGGCATGATACCCAACGCAATACCCGCGTTTTTAGCCTTTGGGTTAATGGGGCTGCTAGGTATACCACTAGATACAGACACCTTACTGATTGCGCCGGTTATATTAGGGATTGCCGTTGATGACACCATCCATTTTATGACCCATTACAGGGTTGAGCTCACCAAATCCAAAAGCATTAGCATCGCGCTTGAGAGTGCCATACGCGAGGTTGGCCAGGCCGTCATGTTCACCACCATGGTTATAGGGTTGGGCTTTGCCGTGCTGAGTTTCTCAGATTATCTGGGTATGGCAAAAGTCGGCTTCTTTGGATCACTGTCTATTTTCTTTGCCCTGTTTTGTGACCTTTTCTTAATTCCGGCCATGATCATTGTATTTAAGCCATCCTTCGGCGTAGATAACGTCGACACCCGTATTGATTTCAAAGGAGTGACCGCGTGACACTGTTTAAGGCCCTAAGATTTTTTTGCATCACAGCACTTGCCGTTAACCTGGTCGCTGAAGAGCTCTCCGGCGAGGCTATTATGCAAACGATGGACGATACTCGACGATCGACCAACGACTCATCGTTTACTCGACTTAAACTCTCAAGCTGCACGTTTGGGGTTAATAAGGGCCGCATTGCGTGCGCAGAGCGACCCAGAGTCAAAGTGCTTGAGTCTGTGTCAATTAATCACGGTAAAGACAACAAAGACACCAAGAGCCTCAGCATTACTTTAGAACCCCCAGCTGAAAGAGGCATAGGCATGCTTAGTTATGGTTATGACGAAGCTGGGCGTAACAATCAGACTTGGCTGTATCTTTCGGCGCTTGGCCGAGTAAAACGCATTGCCGGCGGCGATTCAGATGAAGAAACCGAACCGGCCTCGATCTTTGGCTCAGAATTTACTACTGAAGACACCGACACCGGTAAGCTGGCCGAATATAGCTTTAAACGGCTCGAAGACACCACTCAGAGCGGTCGCAAGGTGTGGAAGGTTGAGTCTCTTCCTAACGTCGAGAGAGCCAAGAAAAGCCGTTATTCGCGCACGGTGCATTACATAGACCAGGAACGCTACGTTGTTCTGCGTTCAGAGATGTATGACAAGTACGGTAAAGAGATCAAGCGCGTCATGGCCTCGCGAGTCGAGTTAGTCAACGACAACTGGCTAGCCCGGTCTGTCACCATGATGAATCTGGTGAGTAACCGCTTGTCCAATATGGCCTTTGTTGAAATCTACACAGACCTGGACATTAATGATGCCTTTCTTACCCAGCGCACGCTAACCGACAATGCCTACCGCGAAACGGGGCTTGAAGCGCTTAGAGCTCAAACTCAATAGGTTAATGACCCGATGCTAAAGCGTTTATTTCTATACCCGTTTGCCATGTTACTGCTGTTACTAGCAACAGTGGTTGCTGGGCAGGGCACTAAGCCTGAAGATACCGCAGGCGATCCCTTTGACGACGAGCTAAATTTTGACGATGAGCTGTTCGGCGATGTCTTTGACAGTCCTGAGACTATTAAAGAGGCCTCTTGGCTAGACGGCTTTACCGTTCGATTAAGCCAGCAACTCTTTTGGCAGGTTAACAATCACAGCGTAGAGTCCATGCCAGGGCTACGCATACCCAAACAAATAGACCTTGAAAACAACCGACTGGGGCTTAATTTTCGCTATCAGAATGCCTTTGCTCCCGGTTGGTTGCTGCAGTCCACCGGCCAGGCGCGCTGGTACTGGAAAGACGACTACCAGTACCAAGCCAACAACGATAATATTGCCACTGAATACCGTATTAATGAGCTTTATCTGCAGCGTAGTTTTGGCCAGCAAAGCCTTAAATTTGGGCGCCAAACCTTGGTTTGGGGCGAAACGGTGGGTAATTCTGTATTGGATGTGATTAACCACACCGAATTTCGTGATTTCACCATCATTGATATAGAAGACGCACGGCTTAACCAATGGATGCTGGTGTGGGACGTCTTTGCTAATGATAGCCAGTGGTCTAGCTTTATTAACCTTTACCCCGAATTTAACCCTGTTGCGGTGCCAGGCAGTCCCTTTTATGCTAATACAGGCTACAACATTGGCGATTATAAGCGCGGCAGCCAGACTCTGTTTGAGGCCGGCACCCAATGGCGCAAGTCTTTTGAACGCAGCGACATCGCTTTCATGGCGGCATACCTTTACGAAAACCAACTACGCTATGACTACCCTGTGGCTGGCTACGGTGACGCACTTGCAAACAAGAACGATTTTGTCCTGCTGGGTTTTAGTGCCAACCGCGCCATGGGTAAGTTGCTGCTTAATATAGACCTAGCACTCAGCCTCGGCGTACTGCCTAACGAATCTTTCTTTTCAGGGGTTACCGTTGCGGGTTCGGGCCTAGATGTCAAAAAAGACCAAATTGGCGTCTCTTTAGGCTTTGAATACGCCATCTCAAGTGACCAGTCTATCAGCCTTGGCGTTCAAGCAAACAAAATACTCGACGAGAAAGAAGGCCTGGCCCCACAGCAAATTTTGGTCAACGATGGAGTGTTTGGCTCATGGCTGGTGCGTTATCGAAATGCGCTGTCTAATGGCAATCTCGTTGTCTCATCGACCCTACAAGGGGACCTAGCCGGAGATTCGCTGTTTATATCACTTGGTCTAGACTACAGTATCAATGACCACTGGGCAGTGGCGGGGCAGATCATCAGTACCACAGCCAACCAGCAGTCCCTTATGGTGTTATTTGACGCCGATGTCAGGGTAGGGGCCGCGGTTACTTATTCGTTTTAGGCGCAGCCGTTAGTCTTAAAACCCTCTTCTATTCTCATATAAGGATTTGTTTAGGTGCGGCCCAGGGCCTTGAGGTTAGCTTTGTGTTTGTCTCGATCAACCTCGTAGTGAGAAATACAAAAGATCATTAACATCCACACGGTGAAAACGATGGGTACGTAGAGGGCACCAAGGCGGAACAGGCTGTCGGCTGGAACACTACCCGGCGCTACCCCAACGGGGAATTCGGCCAGCGTTAATATGGTGGCCGCGGCGACCACGCCAAACCCTTGAACAAACTTTTTGACAAAGGTCATTGAAGCAAAGAAAACGCCCTCTGAACGACGTCCTGTGCGTAGTTCACTCTCTTCAACTAAATCAGCAATCATCGAGGTTGATAAGATCTGATAGGTGATAATTAAACCAACATCTATCATTGTTATAAACAATATCAAGGGAAAAAGTACTGGGTCGCCATTGTCAGGCATTAAATTAAAGAGCCGCAGCACAATGGTCGCCGGCAGAATAGTAAAGGCTAGCAACCCTGTAATAATCGCCGCACGCTTTTTACCCAATTTTTTCGAGATGATCGGAGCTAGGACCAAAGCAACGACGGCCGAAGCCACAACCGATAACGATATTTGTCCCAACTGGCCCGTCGAAAACCCCCAGAAGAACGAGTTAATGTAGTGAGACAGTCCTGTGGCGATACCCGTGCCGATGGCGCCAAACAATGCTGCGGCAAAAAGTGCACCAAAAGAGCGATTCCAGACAGTCTCAAAAATCTCCCGATAGATACGCCCAATCGATATTTTTTGCTTCGGTGGCGGCGCCTTAAGTTGTGGAATAAAGCTATGGGTCCCAAGCGCTGATATCATTATGGAAATAAAGATTACCATTGACGAAATAAGCCCCATCTGGCCAAAACCGCCAAGATTAAAAAATCCGTTACTCACTTCCTCGGTGGGCACTAATAGATAGGTGAGGGCGTAAAATCCCATAAAGGTGCCACCTGCCCAGCCAAAGAAAAAACGATAACTGACAATGCTAGTACGCTCATCGTAATCATCGGTCATTTCAGCCACTAAGGCTGAGTTAGGTATTTCGTATAGCGTAATCAATGTCCGAACAAAAATGGCCATCATTAAAATATATGGAAACAGCTCATTACCCGATAGCACAGAGGGGGGATTCCAGATAAAAAAGTAGGATAGCGAGGCGGGGACAGCAGCGAGATACATGTAGGGATGACGGCGCCCCCAGCGGGTATGGGTGTTGTCAGAGAAGTAACCAATAAGCGGGTCGCTCAACGAGTCAGCGATTAATGCGATTAATAACGCTAGGCCAACTAAATACGCGTCAACGCCCAATACCTGACTGTAAAATATGAGGAAAAAGTAGTCAAAGCCATTGCCCTTTACACCAAACGCGGCGGAGCCAATGCCGTAGGCGATTTTATTAAAAGGCGAAACCTTTGATAGCGCCATGCTATTTCCCTCCGTTTTACTGGCGTGTTTGCGGCTCTAATGAGCTACACAGCTGTTTTTTACTGACGCCGTTGAATCGTCGGGATGTCGAATTTTTTCCAGTTGGGAGTGGTGGCTAGAGGCGTGAGCTTTTCTTTAATCCTGCGCTCTTTAAGAGACGTACCAAAGGCCAGGTGGTGCTCCTCATCAACGATCGTTCTAATGTCGTCTTCGCAGACAATCTGCATCAGTAATCCCGCCTGAAAGTAACCTTCTAATTGGTCATGAAGATTACTGCGCTTGGTGGTCTTGCGATCGCCAAAGCTGTAAATTTCTTGCAACTTTTCGCGAGCTTTGTCCACGTATTTACTTTTTTTATAGGCCGTCTCAAATGACATAATTTTACTGCGTTCAACGATAGAGATTTATGCATAGGCTAGCGTAGAAAAGCCGCGAAAGCTATGTTTTAGGCGCAAAGTTACAAACTATATTAGGCAGAAACTTTCTTATAAGTCTTTTTTCTTTCGAGTGATGGTTGTCTCAACAGTCGGGTCAGCCAAACGCTCTTCCAGTTCTTCTAATGACAGATAGTCTAGGTCCCAGTGGTTACAGATATCATTTCTAAAACGTGTGTGGTTTTTGTCAGTAGACTCTGATTTCTTACGATTGAAATAGTTTAGTAAACGCGTGCTTATGGTCATTTTTTATGCCGGCAATAAATGGAGGCCACTGGAAGAGTGGCCTTATAGTTTACGGTAGGTTTATGCGTCTAGCTCACCGGTGTGCTTTTAAAGGCGCCTGCACCTAGAAAGTCTCCCTTGCCAATAACAACACCATTGTGGCGCAAAATGTTATAGGTGGTAGTAACATGAAAATAAAGGTTGGGAGCGGCCCACGAGTTGAGATAGTCTCGGTTGGTAAAAGTGTACACGTTTGGACCAGCTTGCATGGTAATAGTGTTGTCTTCGGTGCCATTAATAGCCTCTGCCTGAATACCGGCTAAAAACTGCTTAGTCCTGTCGATGCGGGCTTTAAGTTGATCAAAGGTTGTTTCAGTGTCTTCATCTGTCGGGGACTCAATACTCGCCATGCGAGCAGACCCACGCTTGGCAATATCACAGGCTATCTGCACCTGTTTAGTGAGAGGTAGCATATTTGGGAACAGCCTAGCACCGGTAAGGACTTCGTCTTCTATACCATGCTCAGCAACGTACTGGGCACCGGCCTCAAGCAGGTCGTTTAGGTTACTTAACGAGTGGATAAAAACAGGAATAGAGCATTCATATAGTGATAGTGACATTAAATACCTCGGGCAGTTGGCAGCCGATCCTGACTGGACAGACTAAGTTGGACGCGAAACTAAACAGTGTGAGCCGATTTGTCAATGAACTGCGTATACTTAACAAGATAAACGTTTTCTCAGATAATAAAATATCTTCGCTATGGAGCCTTCTCATCGCCATTAATATCGAGCATAAATTTGACTGCACAGCCGACCAGTTGTGGGCTGTCATTGGTACACCAGACCGAGTTGACTGGGTGCCAGGCGTTGAAGGCTGTGAGTACGATGGCGAGGTTAGATCGCTATCTTTGCCTGGCGCAGGTGCGATTAAGGAACGCATTATTAGCCGCGACGCAGTGGCCAGAACTATGGTTTATTCTTGTTTTGAGTCGCCTACACCGCTTGAGTTTCATGAGGCGCGCGTTGAGATTATCCCAGCGCAACGGGGCTGTACTCTGTACTGGCAGACTCTGGTAGAGCCGGTAGAGATCGAGGTTTTTATTAAAGCGAGCATGGAAGGCTGCTTGGTTCAGATAAGTCAGGTGATTGAGCAGTCGCGATCGACTTAAGTCGTTTGCAGTAGATAGTTGGGCCGTGTTAGGTCCACTTTGCAGAAAGCTGACCTAAAGTGTTGGTTATGATATAGAAAATAAATTTATTTTATGATAAAAAATGTGGCCCATAACCGCTCTTGATGCTTACTTGATAGCCACTGTTTGTTGTAACATAGCACCTTAGACATTTGATTAATTGGCTGTATTGATGAGCAACGAAAACGACAAAGAATTTTGGGACAGTGAAAACGACACTGTAGTAGAAGCTTCTAGACCAAAACTGAAAAAACCGCGCATGTTCCAAGTGATTCTGTTAAATGACGATTACACTCCAATGGAGTTCGTTGTTGAATTGATCGAGCAGTTCTTTTACAAGTCTCGAGAAACGGCCACTCAAATAATGTTAAACATTCATGCGCATGGTAAGGGAGTCTGTGGTGTCTATACTGAAGATATAGCTGAGACAAAAGCGGCGCTGGTGACTCAATTCGCTCAAGACCACCAACACCCATTACTCTGCCAAGCGGAGCCAACTGATGATGACGAGGAATAATAAGGATGTTAAGTAGAGAACTTGAAGTTACGCTTAATCTTGCATTTAAAACTGCACGCGAAAAACGCCACGAGTTTATGACGGTTGAACATCTGTTACTGGCATTGCTGGATGATGCGTCTGCCACTGCAGTATTGACAGCGTGCGGTGCTGATTTGGGCGGACTGCGCCAAGACCTCGTCGAATTTATTGATTCAACGATGCCCACTTTTCCAGATGCGCAATTAGAAGCAGATACTCAACCTACCCATGGCTTTCAGCGCGTGTTGCAACGAGCCGTTTTCCAGGTTAACTCTGCCAATCATAGTGAAGTCGTTGGCGCCAATGTGGTGGTTGCCATTTTTAGCGAGCAAGAGAGTCAGGCGGTTTACTTTTTACGCTTACAAAATGTAGCTCGTATTGATGTGGTTAATTATATCTCTCACGGAATATCTAAATACGCTGATCACGCAGATAACAGTGGCGAACCCGATGAAGGGATAACCGAGTCAGTGACAGAAGACGAAGCGGCAGAAGCCAGCATGCTTAGCCAGTTTTCGACCAACTTAAACGAGCAGGCCAAGCTTGGCATGATCGACCCATTAATCGGCCGTAATGCGGAAATTGAGCGTGTCAGCCAGATATTGATTAGACGGCGCAAAAACAATCCGCTATTGGTGGGTGAGTCCGGTGTTGGTAAAACAGCCATTGCCGAGGGTTTAGCGAAGCTGATTGTCGAAGGTGATGTACCGGAACCCATGCTGGGCAGTACTGTATTTTCTCTTGATATGGGCTCGTTATTAGCCGGTACTAAATATAGAGGTGATTTTGAGAAACGCCTGAAGGGGCTCATTGCCGAGTTGGTGAAGTATGAAAAGTCGATACTTTTTATTGATGAAATACACACCATTATTGGTGCTGGGGCAGCATCTGGCGGCGTTATGGACGCCTCAAATCTCCTTAAGCCATTGCTGTCGTCAGGTAAATTAAGGTGTATTGGTTCAACAACCTATCAAGAGTATCGCGGTATTTTTGAGAAGGATCATGCCTTGGCTAGACGATTCCAGAAAATTGATGTGCCAGAGCCTAGTATTGACGAGACTTTTGAGATTCTTAAAGGCTTAAAATCGCGTTTTGAAGAACATCATGATCTCAAATTTACTAATCCGGCCCTTAAAGCGGCCGCTGAACTGTCGAGTCGTCATATCACCGACCGGTTTTTGCCTGACAAGGCGATAGACGTATTAGATGAGGCCGGTGCTTACCAGCGCCTGCAGCCTGAGTACAAACGCAAGAAGACCGTTGGTTTAGGTGATATTGAGCTGGTTATCTCTAAGATGGCGCGTATACCGGCAAAAAGTGTGTCCAGTTCTGATAAGGCACAACTTAAAGACCTGGCGACCAACCTCAAGATGGTGGTGTTTGGTCAGGATAACGCTATAGAGGCGATGTCTACCTCGATCAAACTCGCCCGGGCTGGTTTGCGCGAAGGCAGCAAGCCTATTGGTAGTTTCTTGTTTGCAGGCCCTACCGGTGTTGGTAAAACCGAAGTGTGCCGGCAACTGGCCAACGTATTGGGTATTGAGCTGATTCGCTTTGATATGTCCGAGTATATGGAGCGTCATACGGTATCACGCCTAATCGGAGCACCCCCTGGTTATGTTGGCTACGATCAAGGCGGTTTACTCACTGAAGCGGTCACCAAACAGCCTCATTCGGTTATCTTGCTAGACGAAGTGGAGAAAGCTCATCCAGATGTGTTTAACCTGCTGTTGCAGGTCATGGATCACGGTACATTGACTGACAATAATGGCCGTAAGGCAGATTTTCGCAACGTTATCTTGATTATGACGACCAATGCCGGTGCCGAGCTGATGAGCAGGGCGTCTATTGGGTTCTCTCATCAAGATCACACTACCGACGGTATGGAGGCGATCAAGAAGATGTTCACGCCTGAGTTCCGTAATCGGTTAGACAATATCGTGCAGTTTGGCGAGCTGACGGTTGATGTCATTAAAACGGTGGTCGACAAGTTCTTGGTTCAGCTGCAGTCACAGCTTGACGAGAAGAAGGTATTTCTTGAGGTTGATGATGATGCGCGCCTGTGGCTTGCTGAGAATGGTTATGACGCCAAGATGGGCGCACGGCCAATGGATCGTTTGATTCAGGAAAAGATCAAGAAACCATTAGCAGAGGAAGTCTTGTTTGGCTCATTGGCCGACAAGGGTGGTACGGCTTATGTAAGGGTGGAAGATAATGAGTTAGTTGTCACCACTGATGTCATAGAAGAGGCGACAGCTTAAGGTCAGCAAGCCCAAAACCTTACTGGCGTTAAACGAAGGGAGTTATTATGTCTCAAGTTAAAGGCCCCAGCACCTTTGTCAGCGAGGCATATCAGCTTGGTGACCAAGCAGGCACCGTCGATTTTTACAAAAAATGGGCGGATGACTATGATCACCAAATGCTTGATGAGCTTGAGTATGTTGCGCCCTTAGGTATTGCACGACTGCTTCGCGAGTATTTACCCGACACAGAATCAGAGATATTTGACGTTGGTTGTGGCACCGGGCTGACCTGTCGGCTCTTTGCCGACAATGGCTATAGGGCGCTTGACGGCATAGATCTGTCACCTGACATGGTAAGGGTTGCCGGAGAGCAGGGAATTTATAGAGAACTAATTGTCGGAGATGTTAATGAACCTATTGATCGTCTCAGCAGTAGCTACGACGGTGTCATATCGTCGGGAACGTTTACCCACGGCCATGTTGGACCAGAACCCCTTGATGATATTTTTCGTATTCTAAGAACGGGCGGCATATTGGCCTGCACTGTGCACAAAGATTTATGGGAATCACGCGGCTTCGAACAAAAATTTGCATCCCTGGTTAGCGATGGAAAAGCCCGTTGCTTACAGCTAAAGAAAGATAAGTATTATGAGACTGACAATATAGATGGTTGGTTTTGTGTGTATCAAAAAATAAACTAGAGAACAGCGCGAGCTGCCCCCTTTGCGTCTTTAATCTTTGGCAATTAGGTCTTTGGAGCTTACCGCTCGCGGAAGGTAATGCGACCTTTGGTCAGATCATAAGGGGTCATCTCAACCTTAACCTTATCGCCGGTCAAAATTCTGATGTAGTGTTTTCTCATCTTTCCTGAGATATGGGCAATGATCACGTGATCATTTTCCAGTTTCACTTTAAAAGTGGTGTTCGGAAGGGTGTCTATCACCTCTCCTTCGAATTCGATGTGCTCTTCTTTCGCCATACTAATTATTCATGTCCGTAAAAAAGGGCGCAGTTTGCCCTAAATTAGCGGTTTTAGCAAAGTCATTTACTCAAATGCCAGCTATTTTCTTCGAATAACTCTATTGGTTGATATTGCTTCTTGTAATTCATCTTCTGGCAATCTTCAATCCAGTAGCCTAAATACACGTAACGCTTGCCCATTTCTACTGCAATCTTAATCTGTAGGAGCACTGCCAGATTCCCTAGACCCCGCCGATCATGCGCGGGGTCAAAATAGGTATAGATGGCTGACAATGAATCTGGCAGCACATCGACGACCGCACAACCAATAAGCTGATGATCTAAGTAAAACTCTAAATACTGAGTGCATTCCCAAGCGTCACCGAGGAACTGGTCAAACTGAGGTTTCGATGGAGGGTACATATCCCCATCTGCGTGGCGTTCGTTTATGTACTTAGCGTATAGCGAATAATGCTGATCTGAAGCTATGCTTTCACATCGGACAATTTTAAGGTCCATATTACGCTTTAAACACCGCTTCTGAGCGCGAGTAGGCCTAAATTGAGTCACTGGCAACCGTGCTGGAACACAGGCCTTACAGGCACTGCACATCGGCGTATACAGGTAGGGACCACTGCGACGGAAGCCGACCATACTTAAGCGTTCATAAACTTCGGTATCTACAGCTAGATCTGGGTCAACGAAGGCTGTCGTAGATTCACGGCCCGGAAGATAACTGCAGGCATGTGGTTCCGTCTGAAATAATTTAATGCGCTGAATATCAGCTGCAATGTCTCTGCTCATGTGAGGGATGCTTTAATAATATAGAATAAGCCTAATTCATTGTCGCCACGGACTCAACTAAGTCAGCGCTAACGCCATTGCCAATTATACGAATCGGTAAGTGACCATTTATGTTGACGATCGCGGATATTGCGTAATCGGATTAAGAAGTCTGAACGCGGCATAGAAATGGCGCCAAGGGAAAGCAGGTGGGGGTTAATCATCTGACAGTCGAGAAGTTCAAGACCTTCTGCGGCCATCCACTGGCAAAGATGTGCAATAGCTATCTTTGAGCCGTTATCAACCCGACTAAACATGGACTCGCCACAGAATATACCACCTATGTGTACGCCATAAATGCCGCCCACAAGATCAGAACCATCCCAAACCTCGACGCAATGCGCCTGTCCTTGCTCATGGAGGGCTGTGTACGCTTCTATCATCTCTTCTGTAATCCAGGTGCCGCCATCACCCCGCGGCTCTGCACAGGCTTTAACGACCTCGTTGAAGGCGCTGTCAGTTTTAATCTGGTAAGGCTGCTGTCGCAGTAACCGGAGCAACCGGCGAGATATGTTGAGCGCTTTCGGTTCTATTAAACAACGAGTGGCAGGGCTCCACCAAAGAATAGGGTCCTCATCTTGGTACCAAGGGAAAATACCTTGCCGATAAGCATCAACCAACGTCTTGGGCTCAAGATTACCGCCAAACGCCAGCAGGCCATCGGGCTCTGCCAGAGCAGCGCTAGGGTCCGGAAACTGAGGTTCATCTGGGTCTAAGAACGCAAGGTTCATAGTGCTCTAAATTCCAATATAGACCTATAAGTAGGGCTTAGTCGTCTAGGTACCGCTCAGCGTCTAGTGCAGCCATGCAGCCGCTACCAGCGGATGTTACTGCTTGACGATACACATGATCAGCCACGTCGCCGGCGGCAAATACACCTTTAACGCTAGTTTCTGTTGCATTACCGGATAAACCTCCAGCAATAGTGACATAGCCGTCTTTCATATCCAGCTTATCAATAAAAATACCGGTATTAGGTATGTGACCAATCGCGATGAAGACGCCAGTCACTTCAAGCTCTTTAGTCTCACCTGAGCCGCTCGCAGCTAAGCGCACACCGGTGACGCCAGCATCATCTCCAAGTACTTCGTCGAGGTTTTGATTCCATTCGATCCTTATATTACCGGTTTTTTCTCGCTCAAAGAGCTTATCCTGAAGCATTTTTTCTGCTCGCAGTGAGTCTCTACGGTGCACGAGCACTACCTCGGAGCAAATGTTAGACAAATACAAGGCTTCCTCGACCGCCGTATTACCACCGCCCACAACGACCACTTTCTGGTTGCGATAAAAGAACCCGTCACAGGTTGCACAGGCTGAGACACCTCGACCCATAAAGGCGTCTTCACTTGGCAAGCCTAAATACTGCGCTGAAGCACCTGTCGCAATGATTAATGCGTCGCAAGTATAGCTGTTTGAACCGAACAATTTAAACGGTTTTTCAGACAGGTCGACCGACTCTATATGATCAAAAATTGTTTTAGTATCAAAGCGTTCCGCGTGTTTCTGCATCCGAATCATTAAGTCTGGACCCTGGACACCTTCGTCATCACCAGGCCAGTTATCAACGTCGGTGGTAGTGGTCAGCTGGCCACCTTGTTGAATACCTGTAATAACCACTGGATTGAGGTTAGCTCTTGCCGCGTAAACGGCGGCAGTCCAGCCAGCGGGGCCAGAGCCAAGGATAATCAAAGGGTGGTGTTGTAAATCAGGCATAAAAATCTCTATTTAGGTGTAATTACAGTGGAATTTATTTTTAGACTAAGGTTTTGACCGACATCATAATGAATACATCGGCCTACGCCAAATGCCTTTTGATATATATTTTATAGATGCCTAATATAGATGCCTGAGTTCTGATGTTTTCTTTAGAATCAGATACAATTCGCTGAGATCAAACATACAGGGAAATCGCCCTTTGAGTGCTAATAAGCCAAAACAGCAGCAAAAATCCCAGTCGAACTTGTCTGAGACGAGTTCCCGCGGCAAACGATTGATCGCCGAAGGCGCCTTGATCGGCTGGCTACTCCTGTGCGTGATCGTCTTTCTGGCGCTAATAAGTTACTCCAGCGATGATCCTGGCTGGTCTTTCACGGGCGCTAGAGCTGATGTTACAAACCTCGTCGGCCCAGCAGGTGCTTGGATATCAGACGTATTTTTCTTATTGTTTGGGGTGATGGCGTATTTATTTCCGGCACTGCTTGCGTTGAGGGCTATGCAGATATTGCGAACTTATTTTATTTCGGATCCTGAGGCTTTCGATGCGGCAACCCTGATTCTTAGAATCGTTGGCTTTATATTGGTTATGATTAGCGCAACTTCTTTAGCGTCCATCCAATACCCAGGCATTGAAATTTATGGTGAAGGCATGGGCGTGGGCGGCATTCTCGGCGCCTATGTTGGTGATGCGGTTATCGCTCTCTTTAGCCATACCGGCAGTACACTGTTACTAATGGCGCTGTTTTTGTTTGGCCTCACAGTGTTTGGTGACATCTCCTGGGTTCGTTTAATTGATAAGCTAGGCTTTGCCGTCATTGCGGCAATAGGCTCAATGCGCCAATATTTGAGTCGTCGCAGCATGCGTAGGGCAGAGGAGAAGAAGACAAAACAAGCTCTAAGTGATCGTCTAGTCAAGATTGAGGCGGTAACGAAACAAAAGCAGAACCGCGTACCTCCAAGCATTCAAGCCGCCGCGCCAGCTAAACCCCCTAGCCCTAGAGTGCTGCGTGAGAAGCAACAAAAACTATTTGATGATACCGAGATCGTGGGCTCTCTACCGCCCATTAATTTGCTAGATCCTGCAGATAAAGATATAGCGGCCGGATACTCTCCCGAGTCACTGGAACACTTATCAAGACTGCTTGAATTAAAACTTCAAGACTTTGGCATTGCAGCTGAAGTGGTAGCGGTGCTGCCAGGCCCCGTGGTGACGCGATTTGAAATTCAACCTGCCGCTGGCATCAAGGTTAGCCGTATTAGCGGCTTAGCAAAAGATTTAGCGCGATCCATGGCCGTAATCAGCGTGCGAGTGGTTGAGGTCATACCTGGGAAGTCTGTGGTTGGTATCGAAATTCCTAATGAAAAGAGAGAAATGGTTCGTCTCAGCGAAGTACTATCCTCTGAGGCCTATGACAGCTCGACCTCCCCGTTAACACTTGCGCTAGGTAATGATATTGCTGGGGTTCCAACTGTCGCTGATTTAGCGCGCATGCCTCACCTGTTGGTTGCTGGCACCACCGGATCGGGTAAATCAGTGGGTATTAATGCCATGCTGTTGAGCCTCTTGTTTAAGGCGTCCCCCGATGAGGTAAAGTTAATCCTCATCGACCCTAAGATGCTCGAATTGTCTGTCTACGACGATATTCCACACTTGCTAACACCCGTAATAACGGACATGAAGGACGCGGCCAGCGGTCTTCGTTGGTGTGTTGGAGAAATGGAACGTCGCTATAAGCTTATGGCCGCTCTCGGCGTACGTAATATAGCGGGCTACAATCGCAAGGTTGAAGACGCGATCAAGGCCGGCAACCCTCTGGTTGACCCCTTGTGGACCTTTGATCCGACGACCCTCGGCTGGGACCCAGAGCAAGAGCCTCCTGAAGCGCCAACTCTAGAAACACTGCCTTATATCGTTGTGGTTATCGACGAGTTCGCCGATATGATGATGATTGTCGGTAAAAAGGTCGAACAGCTGATCGCGCGCATCGCGCAAAAGGCACGGGCGGCTGGTATCCACCTCATTTTAGCGACCCAGCGACCTTCAGTAGATGTGATCACCGGCCTCATTAAAGCCAACGTGCCCACTCGCATCGCATTCCAGGTATCCTCCAAAATTGATTCACGCACTATTCTTGATCAAGGGGGCGCAGAGCAGTTACTTGGTCACGGCGACATGCTTTATTTGCCACCAGGAACCAGTGTTCCTGAGCGGATCCACGGTGCTTTTGTTGACGACCATGAAGTTCACAAGGTGGTTGCTGACTGGAAGCGCAGAGGCAAGCCTAATTATCTCACCGAAATAACCGATGAAGCCTCGCTTAGCTCTATTGCAGTTCCAGGTTTCGATAGTGGGGATGAGAACGCGAGTGACCCAGAGTCTGATCCTCTTTATGACGAGGCGGTCTCCTTTGTTCTGGAGAGCCGCAAGGCCTCGATATCATCTGTACAACGCAAGTTGAGAGTCGGCTATAACCGCGCGGCGCGATTAATTGAGCAGATGGAAGCATCAGGTATTGTCAGCCCTATGAGCAGCAACGGTAGTCGTGACATTTTGGTACAGAACAACAATTAAGACATGAATTAGCACAGGTTTAGAGCATCGTTTATGAAAGCATACCCCATACTGTTAGTGCTCTTAGCCTCTATGGTCAGCCATGGTGAGACGTCAGAGACTGACAGCGAACGCCTGCAGAGCTTACTTGAACCCATCAAGAGTCTGTCGGCAAACTTTGTTCAATCTGTCTTTGATGCTGATGGGTTCGAGATAGATTCCTCTCAGGGGCTATTTAAAGTGGCCTCACCATCCCAAGTGGTCTGGCATGTCACCGCGCCTTTGGAGCAGCAAGTTATCTCCGACGGAAGTACCTTGTGGGTGTATGACCCAGATTTAGATCAGGTGATTGTTAATAGCGTCGATGGCAGACTCAGTGCTACCCCGGCTGTATTATTTTCAGGCGACCTTGAGAGTCTTGAAGCTAGCTATGAAGTAGCGCAAAAGAGCCTTAACATAGAAACTCCGTCGTTCGTGCTGACGCCTAGAGATAATGCCAGTTTGTTCTCTACGATTGAGCTGCAATTTGTTGGTAGAGAGCCTGCTGCAATCATTATTACTGACACCCTAGGTCATTCCACAGCGATTGTGCTTAGTGATCTGCAGCTAAATCCATTGCTGCACGAAGAGACCTTTGTTTTCAGTATTCCAGCCGATGTGGACATCATCAATAATGTCCAATGATCTCTTTAGCCAAGATGTCTATCGTCCCTTAGCCGCGCGAATGCGACCAGACACCCTTGAGAACTTTTACGGGCAACAACACCTTATTGGGCCCAATCGGCCATTGCGTGAAGCTATCGAGAGTGGAACTCTTCATTCCATGGTATTTTGGGGACCCCCTGGTGTTGGCAAGACAACCTTAGCCAAGATTATAGCGGCGAGGGTAGATGCGCACTTTGAGAGCATTTCAGCGGTCTTATCTGGGGTTAAAGAGATTAGAGCCTCGATAGCCAAAGCCGAAGAACAGCGCGATGTACGAGGTCGAAAGACGATCTTGTTTGTCGATGAGGTTCATCGTTTTAATAAGTCTCAGCAGGATGCTTTCCTACCCTTTGTGGAAGATGGCACCGTTGTCTTTATTGGTGCCACTACAGAAAACCCTTCTTTTGAATTAAATAATGCATTGCTGTCACGTTGTCGAGTCTATGTTCTTAAAACGCTTTCTGAAGCTGATATTAAAACCTTAGTTCAGCGCGCAATCGACGACAGCATTTTAGGCTTGGGAGAACATGGGCTGGCACTTGAAGATGAAGCGCTTAACTTGATTGCTAATGCCGCTGATGGCGATGCCCGAAGAGCCCTTAACCTGTTAGAAATTGCCAGTGATCTGTCGGCTCAAACCGAAGGAAAAACGATTATTGACCAGGCTGTTTTGGAACAGGTGTTAGTCGGTGATACTCGTCGCTTTGATAAGGGTGGCGAGTACTTTTATGATCAAATTTCGGCATTACATAAATCGATTCGAGGATCTTCTACCGATGCCAGTCTCTACTGGCTATGCAGAATGCTTGATGGGGGCTGTGACCCGCTTTATTTAGCCCGCCGTTTAGCCAGAATTGCCAGTGAAGATATTGGCAATGCCGATCCTAGAGCCCTAGAGATAACGCTTAATGCCTGGAGTGTTCAAGAGCGCCTAGGAAGCCCCGAAGGGGAGTTAGCCCTTGCTCAGGCGGTGGCCTATTTAGCGGTTGCGGCAAAAAGCAATGCCGTATACAGCGCCTTTAATGCGGCCATGGCAGATGTAAAGTCGCTTCCCAGCTATGATGTGCCGATGCATCTGCGCAACGCGCCCACCGGGCTGATGAAAGATTTAGATTACGGCAAGGACTATCAGTATGCCCACAACCATGACAATGGTTATGTCCCTGGCGAAAAATATTTGCCTGATGAATTGGAGGGCAAACAATATTATTTTCCCACTGACCGCGGTTTAGAGAAGAAGATTGGAGAAAAGCTAGATTACTTACGCGGTCTCGACGATACTGGCGGCCCTAATAAAAACAAGGATAACGTCTAATGCAGTGGCTCGCAGTCGCATTGGGCGGCGCTCTAGGCTCAATGGCACGATATGCGCTAAGTACTTGGATATATCAGATCTCTAGCCATAAGTTCCCGTACGCTACGCTCACAGTCAACGTATTGGGTAGCTTTGTGATGGGTATACTGTTTGTTGTTATTGTCGAAAGGGCCGCGCTGCCTCAGGAAATGCGCAGTTTGCTAATGATTGGTTTTATTGGCGCCTTCACCACTTTCTCAACCTTCTCGCTAGATGCTCTTGGTCTGTGGCAAAATGGCCATCTTTTTATGGCGCTTATTTACACACTAGCGACTGTTATTTTATGCCTTATCGCCATCAGCAGTGCGATTTGGCTAACTCGTTTATTTTAAGGAATAGATCATGATCGACCCCAAGCTATTGCGCTCAGACTTGAACGCCATCGCTGACAAGCTCATTATCAAAGGCTATGAACTTGACTGTGAAACCTTTTTAGCCCTTGAAGCGCAGCGCAAAGCTCTGCAACTTGCAGCTGAAAGTGTCCAGCAGGAAAGAAATGCCTACGCGAAGTCAATGGGTAAACTCATCGGCCAGGCCAAGGCCAGCGGCGAAGATGTAGAGCCATTGAAACTAAAGGGTGAGCAGCTAAAGAATGACTCCATCGCCGCTGATGCTGCTTTGGCAGACGTTCAGCTGGCGCTAGATGAAATATTGCACGGCATCCCCAACCTACCTCATGAGTCGGTGCCGGCGGGAAAGGACGAAGATGATAATGTCGAAGTTCGTACCTGGGGAACGCCAAAAACATTTAGCTTTGAGGTGAAAGACCATGTTGACCTTGGCGATGCGTTAAACAGCCTAGATTTTGACACTGCCGCTAAAATTACTGGATCTCGCTTCTCGCAGATGCGAGGCGATTTGGCGACCCTGCACAGGGTTTTAACGCAGTTTATGATAAACACTCATATCGCTGAGCACGGCTATGAAGAAGTCTATGTGCCCTATATCGTTAACCGTGAGTCGCTGTTTGGTACCGGACAGCTCCCCAAGTTTGAAGAAGATCTTTTTAAATTGGATGACGAGCGAGATTTTTACCTTATTCCAACCGCTGAAGTGCCAGTAACTAATATCTATCGTAATGAGATTGTTGATGAGTTACCCATAAAATTGGTCGCTCACACACCTTGTTTCCGCAGTGAAGCAGGGTCCTACGGTCGTGATACTCGAGGAATGATTCGCCAACACCAGTTTGAGAAGGTCGAGATGGTTCAGTTTGCGCGCCCAGATAACTCTTGGGATGCTCTTGAGGAATTAGTTGGCCATGCTGAAAACATTCTGCAAAAGCTCGATCTGCCATATCGTACGGTCATTCTGTGTGGCGGCGATCTAGGTTTCTCTGCCGCAAAAACCTATGACATTGAAGTTTGGCTGCCATCTCAAGGCAAGTATCGTGAGATTTCCTCCTGCAGCAACTTCGCTGACTTCCAAGCCAGGCGCATGAAAGCTCGCTATCGTAATGATCAAGGCAAACCTGAGCTACTTCACACCCTCAATGGTTCTGGCTTAGCAGTAGGGCGTACCCTTTTAGCGGTGATGGAGAATTATCAGCGTGAAGATGGGTCAATCGAGATTCCAGAGGTTCTTCGGCCAATGATGAATGGCAAGACTAGCATAGGATAACAGGCACTCAGCACATGGACTTTCTGCCACTTTTTCACAATCTAAAAGGGCGACAGGTATTAGTTGTCGGCGGCGGTGAAGTGGCCGTGCGCAAAGTGCGCTTAGTCCATGATGCCTCAGCCCTTGTGACGGTTGTCGCAAAAGAGTTTTGTCCAGACCTCCTGGAACTGGCGCGTGTCGACCAAAAGTCCGGTCATAACGCCATAAATCTAATAACAGCACCCTATGACCATAGCCATATGGTCGACCTTGCACCAATCGTCTTGGTGATTGCAGCAACGAACGAGCGGAAGCTTAACCATTTAGTCTCTGAACATGCACAGGCCAGTAACATACTCACTAATGTGGTTGATGACCCGGCGTTCTCGACGGTGATATTCCCGTCAATCGTAGATCGATCTCCCATCCAAATTGCTATTTCTAGTGGTGGCGATGCTCCTGTACTAGTGCGCTTGTTGCGTACGCAGCTAGAGGGCTTGGTCCCAGCTGGAACGAGTCATTTAGCCGCTTTAGCCGGACGTTTTCGTAAGACTGTTAAAGCGAAATTCTCATCTGGGTTAGACCGCAAAGCATTTTGGGAGAAGGTTTTCTCTGGGACTGTCGCAGAGCAGGCTTATGCCAACAACATAACGGAAGCCGAACGCTTACTGAGCGAGTCGCTAGAAAATCACGATAAACTTGAAACTGGTGAGGTATATCTCGTTGGCACAGGCCCTGGTGACCCCGATCTACTGACATTTAAGGCCCTACGTCTAATGCAGCGGGCCGACATTATATTTTATGATCCGGATGTAGCTGCCGCTATATTAAATCTAGTACGCAGAGATGCCAGCAGAGTTTACGTCGGCAGGGCAGAGAGTAAGCACTCTGTAACAGAGGGAAACATTATTCAGAAGATGATTACATCAGTCGCTCAAGGTAATCGTGTTGTGCACCTCGTTTGCGGCGATCCCTTGACCTTTGATCAAGGGAAACAAGAAATTGAAACGCTAATGGGGCACAATATTTCATTACACGTGGTACCCGGAATAACGACACCAGTGGGTTATGCTGGCGTTCCGACAACTGAGAAAAGGAATGACAGTGACATTAACGTTTGATTATGACCTATTTGTTATCGGCGCCGGCTCTGGTGGCGTTCGCGCGGCTCGTATGGCGGCCGACAAAGGCAAAAAAGTAGCCGTGGCTGAAGAGCGGTACCTTGGTGGCACCTGTGTCAATGTCGGCTGTGTACCCAAAAAGCTATTTGTCTATGCATCACAATTTCCCGAGCTATTTCATGCAAGTAAGGGCTTTGGCTGGAATCAGGCCGAACAACCAACACTTGACTGGCCAACTCTGCGAGATAATAAAACGGCCGAAATTGAGCGTCTCAACGGTATTTATCAAACCTTGATCGATAACAGTGGCGCTGATCTGTTCAACGGCCGCGCTACCGTGGTTGGGCCTCAACAGGTGGCCATTAACGGCAAAACCTATCGAGTGCGCACAATCTTGGTGGCCACCGGCGGCTGGCCGTTTATCCCCGATTTCCCAGGTAGTGAGCATGCGGTTAGCTCCAATGAGATGTTCTTTTTAGACCAGCTACCCAAAACCGCTGTAATTGTTGGTGGTGGCTACATCGCTGTTGAGTTCGCAGGTATCCTTAACGGGTTGGGCGTAGAGACTCACCTGGTCTACCGAGGCAGTAATCTACTGAAATCCTTTGACCACGAGATGAGTGACAAAATTACGGGAGGAATGCGGAATAAAGGCGTCAACATACATCTGCACACACAGATAACCAACATCGACAAAAATGCTGATGGTTTGTACGTCAACTTTGCGTCCGGCGAGTCAATGTCCGCCGAGTTAGTACTTTATGCGACAGGCCGCACCGCAAACACGGCGGGTCTTGGGCTTGAGAATGCAGGGATTGAATTGCGCAAGGATGGATCTATCCCAGTCGATGAGAATTTCTGTACCTCAGAACCTTCCATTTATGCGCTGGGTGATGTTATTGACCGCGTGCAGCTAACGCCTGTGGCCATTCAAGAAGCGATGGTTCTGGTCGATGCCCTTTATGGTGACGGGCTTGCCTGTATTGACTATGACAATATTCCTACGGCAGTATTTTGTCAGCCAGAGCTAGGCACCGTGGGCTTGGGCGAGGAAGCCGCGCGGGCTAAATATGCAGCCATTTCGGTCTACACCTCAGATTTCAAGCCAATGATACAAACCCTAGGCGGAGGCAACGACCGAATAACTATGAAATTAGTCGTCGACCAAGAGTCTAACAAGGTCATTGGCTGCCATATGGTAGGTGATCATGCCGCAGAGATTATTCAGGGTATGGGGATTGCGCTAAAAGCGGGTGCAACAAAAGCTCATTTTGATGCGACTGTGGGCATACACCCTTCAGCAGCCGAAGAATTCGTTACTATGCGAGAACCTACTCGCTAGAACTGACTCTTAGCGCGCTCCAACAGGCAGAGACTCAGAAACTTGAGATCTGAAAGGCTGCGTGCTGCATCTGTTGGGTTTTGGTCAACAATCACTAAGAGTAGGGCATGGCTTACTTCCATCCATTCGCTTCCCAGCCTAGATAGCTCTGCTTGATCTTCTGTTATTTCCAACCGCCTAAACATACGAGCCATCGACGCGATAATCAGCTCATCGTGCTGGCTGTCGAGCTCTTTGAGTTCTGGAACGCCGAACATAGCCTGCACCAGCGGAAGGATGCCACTCTGGTTCTTGTAAACCAACAGGGTACGGTCCATCACCTTTTCAACGAATTTCTTAAGACTTAAAGACTCTATTTTGTGAGCCTCAAGCTCTAGCAAAGCGAGGTTCCATTCACCCAGCCACTGTTCCGCTAGAGCATATAGAATGGCGTATTTATTGGGAAAATAGTGATAAAGAGTTCCGACTGAAACGCCAACCCGCTTAGCCACCAGAATAGTCGTTAAATCATCTTGACCAACTTCCTCGAGCAGCACCGCTGTAGCGGCCAAAATATGTTCCCGCCTTGCTAGTGCGCGCTTTTGCACTGGCTTACTTCGTGGCGATAGAGTTCTAATAGATGCCATGATAAGTTCTCCTAAAATCGATCCCGCATTGCGTAGTAGAGCATGCCGGCTACCATACCCGGCCAACGCAACAGAGTGCCACCGGGGAACTTGGCCGTGGGGAGATTAGCCATTATATCAAAACGCTCATGCTTACCGCTGATAGCTTCTGCTACAAGCTTGCCAGCAAAGGTAGCCGTGGGCACGCCATGGCCCGAATAGCCCTGTAAATACCAAATATTGCCGTTAATGCGACCAAAGTGAGGGAGGCGATTCATTGTGATGGCTAGAGTTCCACCCCAACCATAATCAATCTGGGTATCACTAAGCTGGGGATAGACCTGTAGCATGTACTTCTGGACAAAACGTTTGATATCACTGGGGAATCCGCGTCGATAGTTCTCGCCGCCGCCAAAAATTAGACGATTATCGCCGGATAACTTCCAGTAATTAACTACAAATCGAGAGTCGCCCATAGACGTATCCTTTGGGACTAGAGATGCTAAGATCTCCGGCGATAGGGGCTCAGTGGCTAGGACAAAGTTATTGATTGGCATAATATAGCCATTTATCTTGGGCTCAAGATCTTCAATATAACCGTTGCAGGCTAAAATCAGATCGCTAGCAGTAACTTGGCCTTCGCCTGTCTTAATAATCACCGGTGTTCCGCTATAGGACTGAACTCTTGAGTTCTCGTAAATAGTCACACCGGCATCCAACGCTGCTTTGGCAAGGCCTAAAGCATACTTTAAGGGGTGTAGGTGTAAGGCAGCTTTGTTCCACTGCGCGCCATAATACGCCTCACTACCGATTACCTCGTTAATTCTATTGTTAGGGATATACTCTAACTCATTGAAATTATAACGATTTGCAAAGAACTCTATGTCCTCCTCAAGCTCCTCGCAGTAGACCCGTTTGTGTGCAAAATGCACATTACCGTACTTTAGGTCACACTCAATATTATTTTCTAGGATCAAATTTCGTACGGTATCAACAGCTTCAAGGCTCATATTCCAGAGGGAATGAGCAGTTTCACGCCCAAACTTGGCCTCTATATCCTGCTGCTCCATCCTCTGACCAGTACCGACATGACCCCCATTTCGTCCGGAAGCGCCAAAACCAACGGTCTCAGCTTCCAAGATGACTACTTTATAACCTCGCTTAGCTAAATGTAGCGCAGAAGACAGGCCTGTGTAGCCCGCGCCCACAATACAGACGTCTGCCGTTATATTGCCCTCAAGTTGCTCATAGGTCGGCGCGACAGGGGTGCTGGCAGTGTAGTAAGACGTCATAAAGTACTTCTTAAAAAATAGGTTTAATTGACATTATGATCTTTTTGAACAATAATTCAACTTTAATTGAACAATAATTCAACTTCTTTTCAAGTAAAGGTCCTCCATGGCAAACGACAAAACAATCGAAAACTGGCTAAAAGATAACGCAATTACTGAGGTTGAGTGCCTTGTCCCTGATCTCACCGGGAACGCGCGAGGGAAATTTATTCCAGCGAAAAAATTCCTTAAAGAGGACAGTCGACTACCCGAAGGAATTTTGGCGCAAGCGGTTACCGGAGAGTACTCTGATGACTATTGGGATCTAATCGACACCGTTGATGGTGATATGCTGCTAGAACCAGACCCAAGTACGGCACGGCTCGTGCCATGGGCCAATGAGGTTACCGGGCAGATCATTCACGATTGCTTTACAAAGGACGGCAAGCCTCATCCGTTTTCAAGCCGCAACATATTAAAGCGAGTACTAGCCCTATATGAGCAAGAGGACCTAACGCCGGTGATTGCCCCTGAGATGGAGTTTTACCTGGTTGAGCAAAACCCAAACCCCGGATTGCCTCTAAAACCCCCAATAGGACGCTCTGGCCGGCACGAAACAGCCAGACAGTCATACAGTATTGATGCGGCCAATGAATTCGAACCCTTTATAGAGCAAATGTATAGCTACTGCGAAGCCATGGAGCTGGACGTTGATACGCTTATCCATGAGTCCGGTGCAGCGCAACTTGAAGTTAACTTTATACATGGTGACCCTTTAGATCTAGCCGACCAAGTATTTACCTTTAAGCGCACTGTTCGTGAAGCTGCGCTTAAAAACGGTATATACGCGACCTTTATGGCTAAACCAATGACGAGTGAGGTTGGGTCTGCAACCCACATTCACCAAAGTCTTCTCGACGCTTCCACTGGGGACAACGTATTTGCGACTAAGGACGGTGAGTACAGTGAGACCTTTTTCCACTACATGGGTGGCCTACAAAAATACACGCCGTTCGTAATGAGTCTTTTTGCCCCAAACGTCAACTCCTACCGGCGGTTTACGCGTGAGATTTCGGCGCCTATCAATCTTCACTGGGGTTACGATAATCGAACCACAGGCTTGCGCGTACCGGACGCTAAACCCAAGAACTATCGCGTAGAGAACCGCTTTCCAGGGGCTGATGTAAATCCTTATTTAGCTATAGCAGCGACCTTAGCCTGCGGTTATTTGGGCATGAAAAATAAAATAAAACCGTCGGAGGCCTTCGAAGGTAACGCTTATGAGGAAGACACCGAATTACCCAGAACATTGGAAGAGGCTTTGCGAGGACTGCAGGAGGACCAAGAAATTATTGATTTATTTGGCGAGAGATTTATTCAGTTGTATACCTCTGTAAAGCTAGTCGAATTTGAAGCGTTCAATAGGGTAATTTCATCGTGGGAGCGTGAGCACTTGCTGCTCAATGTCTAGCTAAATCAGGCTATAAAGCAGGGCACCTGCCTGTCTTAGGAAATAGGCAATAAAAGGTTATACGTCTCGCTCTTTACCTGTTCTGGCCCGCTCTTTCATGTCTGATTGAATATAAACTCTATCGGTTGTGCCCATGCTGGCATGACCGAGATCATCGGCCATATGCTTAAGAGGGCGCGTAGCAATATCTTGCGATGCACCTGTGTGCCGTAACCAGTGAGTCGTAGCCTCTCTAAGGGCTGTCGCTTCATCAGAAAACCCCTCTGCACGCATTTTCTCATGGGCCAGATCAAAAGCGTGCTGCACAATGCGGCGTAATTGTCGTGACGTCATGCCACCAGCACCACGATTCTTAGCTACCAAGGTGGCATTTACACCAAAACTAGCACTTAAAGACTGGCGATGGCTCTCGTAGCGCTTGATGTACGGCCCGAGCGAATTCGGCACGGAAACATCTCGTATTTTATTACCTTTACCTAAGACTTTAAGCCAGTTATTGCCATCATTGTCCTGCCAGAAATGCTTCCAGATCGGCTGCCAGTTTGCCCGATCAGACAGCTCTGAGACCCTTAGATACAAAGTCTTGAGCATTGCGACGGTAAAGAGCATCCGCTCGTATGCTGGATCTTTGCCGGCCGCCAAGGCGGCACAATCAAGGACGTAATCCCACTGTAAATCTGAGAGCCTTTTAATGCTTTTACTCGTCGCGCCTTTAATTAAAAACGGCGACTGCTTACGTATCGCAGGTATTGGATTACCAAACGCGTATCCTTCGTCAGTCAAGTAATCATAGAAACAAGATAATGCGGAGTAACAGATTTTCATCGCCTCGTGAGACAGCGTATGTCCATCTTTAGCTGACGGTATAGATTTACCCGCTTCGACGGCTGTTTTACGATCCTGTTTAGCTATTTTGGCGACGAATGGCCGCCATTCTTTGTTTTGACGCGACTCTCCGCCGATCTGACGAAAACGATCGCCCACAGACTTCGCCACCCAGGCTGCTGGCGGGTTGTGAACGAAGTCAAAGTATGACTCTAAATTTTGACGCTTAAGGGCTATGACACTTTTAGCTTCGATGGTCCAGGTCCAAAGTAATAAACGCTCAACCTCATTGCGGTAACTGCGATAGGTGGCTTCACTTTTGCGACTGTAGCTTTTCAAGAACGCCTGCGTATAGGAAAAATCCTCGATAGCCGCTGGAATTGAATCGCAGACATGCTGCAAGAAGGCCTTAGAGTCGGGATAGTCATCCAACATGTGGGCACCCATTGGCAACCTAACAAACGACCTATGGGCATCAAATAAGGGCGTTGCTTTAAATGCTTTGCTCATTGGTTCATAGTGCCTCAGAAGTTACTTTAAGTAAGGATGAACTGTAACAGCTGCTATAACACTTGTCTAGTTATGTCCACTAATTAACATTAGCGGTCATAGTGAAAATTGCTGCTAGCCCTACTTTGGGCCGCGGGAAAACTTATCTAACGACAGACCAACGTATTCCATTCATGCGTCTGGATCGAAGCCCGAATCGACGCTTACCTCATTGCTGCTGGAGTTGTTGGTTGCATAATATACGAGGTCTTAACTCAGGGATGACATTAACCGAGCCTCATGTGAATAAATAGTGGCTACCGATTACCTGGTATGACGATAGTTCCGGCATCAGCACGCCATACTCTACTAATTTTGCAACTGTGTTGATCCACAATACGGCCTAAGACTAGCTCTCCAGTTAGGTTTCCGCCGAAAAGCCCATGTGCCCTCTTCCTTTTTGTATTGGCCTACTAAAGATTGCAAGACAGCACAACTTATTGCAACCGCAAACATAAGTCTATGGCGCACCAGAACGACGAATCTATCGATGACCAATCGCGAGAGCGGACCCATTACAGAAAGGCTTTATGTATATTCGAGACCATGTTGAAAAATTTTTGTTTGTCACTTGAAAGGACCCTTTTACATTTTTGTATGCGCTTGCAAAATTCATCATTTATAAGTATCGTAAACCAATTGACCGATTACTCTGCTTTTCAGGACTTCCGTCAAAGATTCTCCTGGAAATTATTTATTAATCTTGTGTGACAAGTGCTGAGACCCTTAAACAGTTCCTTAAGCAGATGATGCCAAGGTCTAATGCAGCGGCCCACAGCTGATTGCGCATATTTGATTAATAGGAGCGATAATTTAACGTCGGTGAATGATTAAAAGAAGCCAATAAGGTGCTCGCGCTCACAAATGGCAAAGTGACAAAGTGACAAAGTGACAAAGTGACAAAGTGACAAAAATACTATCTGGAGGTTAACGATGAACA
>Ga0209279_10000260_pt1 | contig 35914 bp, 40 predicted proteins | sample CoawatmetaG00DNA_3_FD_187508 | JGI IMG/M metagenome (GOLD analysis project Ga0209279, IMG submission 187508) | Marine microbial communities from the West Antarctic Peninsula - Coastal water metaG006-DNA (SPAdes) (version 2) | ecosystem: Environmental > Aquatic > Marine > Coastal ...
ACGCCTCCACCTCAGCATGGACAACAGGAAGCCTCCTGATTGCCTCATCGTAGCTATCCCCCAGCTGGCGATACACCGTCGCCTTGGGAATCACCTCCCGCAGTGCTTTGGGCACGTTGCGCTTATACCGGTACGAACCATTGGCCCGACGAAAGACGTATTTGGGAAGCTTTGAGATCGGATCATCCATTGTGCTCGAGATTATCACGACACAGATTGCCGGATGCAAGGCCGTCTGGACCGCTTATCTGTGACGCTTTGGGTGCGCTCCTCGACGAAGTGGTCCTTAAAGCGGTCCCGATAGTGGTCCCACATTCCGCCAGAAGCAGTTATTACCAACGATTTCTTGGGGATATAGGGAATATTTTGGTGCCCAGAAGAGGACTTCTAACGCGTAAGATTGTCATGCAATTATAGTGGGTTAGAGTTTGACGTCTCATCGGAAGTGGTCCTAAAAGCGGTCCCGATTTATACATCAGATCAGAGTGACGATTTGCGGCTTGCACCTAAAGCTAGACTGGTTGGTAGGTCTGCTTCCGGCCCTTACCGGACCTTGGCCAAGTGTCACGACGCCGCGCTGCAGCTTCCCCGAAAGCGGCCATTGACATAGAGCGCAGCGATTCGGGCTGATAGATGCCGGCTGTGCGGGCAAAGCTGTCACTTAGGAACACTGCAAGCGGGCCAAACGTGCAGAGATGATTACGCATAAGGGTGCACCCCAAATAACTAAGAAGGGTGCACCAAATTCCTAGTTGGACTAGCCTGAAACGCGCTCGCTCAGGAAATTCGAAAAGGCTTCCCAGCTAGCAGCGTCGGCACGCTGCTGATAGCGATTTGAGCCAAATACCGTGAAGGCATGTGGCGCGCCTGAGTAGACTTCGACCGTGTATGTGGTGCCAGCCTCCTCCAGCTCAGTCGCGAATGTGGCGACGTCTTGCATTGTAATCGACGTATCGGCGCCACCGTGAAGCACGAGTACAGGCGGCTCATCTCCACTCCAAGACTGACCTTCCGGCGTTGCCAGCCCCCCGTGGAAGGTCGCATACCCAATTGCCGCTTCCGACATGTCACTCCGTGCCATTTCAAGAGCGACGGCGCCCCCAAAGCAGTAACCTGTGACAACCAGTTCATCGGTGCTGGACCGCGATTGTGCTTGCTCCAAGCCAGCCTGAACCAATGCCTTCATTCGATCACGATTCCCATACAGGGCCCCGGTTGCAGCAATGCGGTGGTCCATTGTTTCGGTGGGTGTTTCGTTACCAAACATATCCAGCGCAAAGGCATCATACCCCATTTCTGCCAGCATATCCGCCCGCTGGCGCTCGTAGTCAGTCATGCCGTCCCAGTCGTGAATAATTAAAACAAGACCCTTGGGGTCCTCGGCTTTGGCCAAGTATCCGGTAAAGGCCTCTCCATCAACCGAGTAGGACACGTCCTCAGCCAGCGCAGGTGTCGCGGCCATCGCTGATGCCACGAGAAGTGATGTAAATCGCATGTTTTCCTCCAAGTTGTGTGTCTGTCTAGACCAGGCAATTTCTCAGCAGGTCTGAACCTTATCTTAGTTCGCGGGGCATATCAGACAACCCTAATGATGGTCGGCGTCTGCCTTCATAGGCTTGGGGACGTCCTGCATACGCCGGTTGAAAGATGTGTGACCACTCTGGGCTCACAGCCGACTTTCGCTGCGTTTACAAATCGAAAAAAACTGGGTCTCATCCCCGAGCGTCCGCTTTCATCAAGTTTCCCATTTAGTTCGCGCTTGCAGCGAAGTTCCGCTTTCCGCCCATCATGTAGAAATGTGCATGGCGCAGCATTTGTCACTTTGGGGTTTTCTTGCGTTCACTTCGATTGGCAATAATGTCCGCACCAGCTTAATTCCTTCTCCCACCCCAAAAAATTAATCGCCATCCCCCCGCCCAACGCCCCGCGATGGGTAGCCGGACGGGGGGGTGTTTAGCGGTCTAACCAAGCCCTCGCTTGACCACATAGTTAGCAAGCCAACGCCAGTATGCGCCCGCCGAGGCAAACCCTTGCTCTGTTGCAGCGAAGCTTTCTGCTTGTAGCCTTGTCAGCCTGCCATCGTACTCAGCGATAGCAGCCCTTTCCTCGAAGGCCTCGATGTCAGGGATACGTAATGCAGTCATAGCGTCACCTCTTGCGGCACTCTCACCCCCTCGACAATCTCCCGCTTCTGCGCATCACTGATGCCCGCCGAGTACAGCCCATAGGTCAGCTTATTGGCGGAGCGTGCCGAGTGATGCCCCACCAACGTTGCGGTGAAGTGCTCCGGAACACCTGTGCGCTCACACTGGGTGATGAACCACTTGCGGGTGGAGTGGAACACCGTGCCGTGGATCTCTGGATGCCTCTGCCTGAGTCTTGCATACCGCTTCACAACCTTGTCCACTGTGAGGTGTGGGAACAGCCTACCAGTCTTTGGCAGGACGGTATCCAACAACCCCTCCAGCACTCCATGAAGGGGCACCTCCCGCTCAGCTGCCTTGGACTTTAGCAGTCTCACCTCGTTCGGCCTGATGCTGACAAAGCGCCCCAGGTTTCCCCTGGCTATGACGTCCTCCGCCATGAGCCCGCAGATCTCACCAGAGCGCATGCCTGTGAGAAGCCCGAAGAGTACTGCACTGTGCAACACCCTGTCCTCGGCCCCCAACAACACACTGACCTGCGCATCCGTCAGGACCCCATGCGGGTTTACCTCTGGGCGGTCCTTCACCTTGAGGGCCTCCCAGGAGTTAGCTCCCAGCTCCCCCTCACCAACACACCAGTCAAGGAACTGGGACATCTGCTTGAGGATACGGGCCTGGGTCTGGGGTACCAGAGTGATACCCTCAGAGGCCACTGACAGGCTTGCAAGCTCAACCAATCCAGCGTCCTTGCCGTCCCTGTACTTGCGCACGTTAGGAGAGAGCTGGGTGATATACCCCAGCACCTCCTTTCCATGTGTGAGGGACAAGTCACCAACAGGATGCCGACCCAGATGCGAGGTCAGCAGCTCCAGAGCAAAGCGCACAGATTTGTAGCTACCAGGACGAAGCCGCTGAGACACCTCAGCAAGATACTCCGTTGCTAGGTCTGCTACCAACCGCTCACCCAGAAGACGAGCACGCTGATATCGAGGGCGACCCACAGCCAGTCGAGGACCTTGGGTAGCAGTGGGAGTATCGGTGTGAGGGATAGTAAGGGCATGGGCCTGAGCCTCCTTGATGATGGTTGCGAAGGTTGTGTTCAGCTCAGCCACACGTAGCTTGGCTTGGGTGGCATCCCCTGTCTTGAGGGATTGCTTGAGGGCAGTACCCAAGAGGGGTTGCAGTGCCTTGGGGTAGGTCCTGCGGTAGACCCAAGTATTGTGGGTCTTGTAGGCGTACTTAATCTGAGGTGACATGACGTCTCCTTTCTGGGGCAATTGCCCCGCTTTGATGGTTTGATTGGGGTTTTGTGAACAGCGCCAAGGAGAGGCAGGGACTAAGCCCTTCCCTGACGCGGTCTCTCTGGCGGTTAGCTGGGAGCGTGCTGCAGAACCTTGATGACCAAGCTGAGGTCAGGCTCTCCGTATTCTCCCGCGAGGGGTCCTGTCTGAGCGATCCCTGTGATGCAGTCCTCGAAGACTTCATCCACGAGGAAGCTGTGTTCTGGTATGTCATCGAAGCCAGCAAGCAACACGACACACCCAGGAGTGATGGTGAGGTTCGTCATCCTAGGTCCTCCTCAGCAGGAGGTCAGGCATCAGCAACCCAAGTGTTAGGCTTAGCGGGACTGGAAAGTGGAAAGGCTGCAGAATACCCGCCAGCACCACAAGGGCCCCTGCGAGTGCCTGTGGGACTGCCAGTGAGATGTACCAGCGTTTGCGCAGTTGCCACTGCAGGACAAATCGAAGGGCACCCCCTGCAAGAGCAAGGGCTGTGAAGGTCGTAAACATGATTGGTCTCCATGATGATTGATATCATTATAGAGGCCTAAAAGTTCTCAGTTTTGGGAGGGGTTGGGCTGGACCTTCGAGTACCCAACTAGCCGAGTACCCGAGTACCCGGACTAGAATTTTTTTGCTCTAGGCTTTGATGCCCATTCGATTGCTCATGTACTCGATGCAACATGGTGATATCGGCTTACGGGCCCCCTATATGGACACACTTAAGACCTCCCTATATTCCCCTCGGTATTAGCATTTCGATAGGTTGGTGGAGGTTCTTGTCGGTGGTGACATCCTATGTTGCCACCCTCCCTCGGGCATCCTTACGGGTCCCCTATATGAAGAGGGGTTAGATATCCCCCTTAGGTCCTTGTGTATTGATGTTGTTCTTATTGAGTATCCACAACATCACACCTCCACTAGATATCCATTCCAGGACTACCCTAAGGTCACATCTGGGGTGATACCTGTGTGCTCCTTGAAGACCTTCTTCATGACAGCCTTAGCTTTGTCTGAGTTGTCATCCCGAACAACGACCGCATCGTGAATGGGAAGTGCAACAATACCTTGGGTCTTTAGGGTCAGAAGAACATCGACCAAGATATCGGACTCCTTACGGAACAGCTGCATTCCTATCCCTGAGGTCATCTGTGGGTAGATTGCGGGGTGCTTTCTCGCCACAGCTTCGAGGATGTCTTTGATGTTATACCTTGAAGGTATGAGCTTTCGGACACCCTTGGGCATCTTAGTGGGTACCTTACTAATACGGTGGATTCCTGCTGGCTTGGACTTCGCGTTCCCGCTCAGACCAAGTTGATCTGATGTAGGCGAGGATATCCCATATCGAAAGCGTTGGATGATACGATCCTACATGCGGCTATTGTGCGAAAAGTACTGGGAATGGGCGTCTCTAACGGGATAGGTGATTTACCTGAGCATGGGGAAACTGATTTTCGCCGCTACAACGAAACATTTTGAGATTATACTATTTGACGTTTGATGGGTAGGCGCCAGTATACGCGGATGCATGCGATAAGTTACTGTAATATATATAAAATAGCAAAAATAACTGTGAAATGAGCTTATGAGCGACGCCACTGACTGTATTTTGTGTGGCTATCTATGAGGCTGATCGGGCAGTTTGAAGCCGTCGAGATTGTGAGTGGCGCCACGGGCGCGATTCAGATGTACTGGAATACGCCTTGATAGGCAGGAGCTTCGCATTGACATAAATAAATGTTAAAAACGGTTTGAATTGATGGAATCGTATTTACATTTGACGCTAAAGTATTTGTGCGGTCCCGCGGAATTCGCCAACTTATAAGAACATACAGAACGATTCTGTGGTTTCTGGGAGGAACATTATGAAACATCTACGTAATACGGCACTCGGCCTGACGCTTGGCGTCGCTGGTGCATCTATCGCTATGGCTGACGCACACACTTCGCTGACTATTGCGATTGTGAACAACGGTCACATGATCAACATGCAGACAGTTGCTGAGCAGTATACTGCTGACACTGGTGTTGAATTGAACTGGGTTTCTTTGGAAGAGGGCGTTCTGCGCGAGCAGGTTACTTCCGACACAGCAACCGGTGGTGGTCAGTACGACATCATCAACATCGGCATGCAAGAAGCACCAATCTGGGGTGCTGCTGGCTGGATCGAACCACTTGAGTTCGGCGCAGAGTACGACGTTGACGACATGCTGCCTGCAATGCGCAACGGTTTGTCACACGAAGGTACGCTTTATGCTGCACCTTTCTATGGTGAATCTTCAATGGTTATGTATCGTAAAGACCTTACAGACGCTGCTGGCGTAACTGTTCGTGACAACGATTCATGGGCAAACATCAAAGGTGCTGCAATGGCTATGCACGACCCAGACAACGGCGTTTACGGCGCTTGTCTACGTGGTAAGCCAGGCTGGGGTGACAACATGGCGTTTGTCACAACTATGGTAAACTCTTTTGGTGGTGCTTGGTTTGATGCGGACATGCGTCCAGCTTTGAACACAGCTGCTTGGAACGAAGCAATCAACTTCTACGTTGATCTTTTAGGTAACTACGGCCCTCCAGGTTCTGAAGGTAACTCTTTCAACGAAATCCTTGCTCTTTATAACGAAGGTAAGTGTGGCATGTGGATTGATGCGACTATCGCTGCATCATTCCTCGAAGTTGACGGCGTTGCATACGCACAGTCACCAAACGCTGGTAACCCGGTCGGTGCGAACTGGCTCTGGGCTTGGGCAATGGCTGTTCCAACAGGTTCACCAAACTCCGAAGCTGCTCACGACTTCATCGAGTGGGCAACATCCAAAGCGTACATCGAAGCTGTAGGCAACCACCCAGACTTCGGTTGGGGCTCCGTTCCAACAGGTACACGTGCGTCCACATACGCAAACGCTGACTTCCAGGCTGCTGCACCTTTCGCAGCTGCTGAAATGGCAGCGATCGACTCAGCAGCTCCAGAAGCAACAGACATCAAGCCATACGTTGGCGTACAGTTTGCTGCGATCCCTGAGTTCCCAGAAGTTGGTTCAGCTGTAGCACAAGAAATCGCAGCGGCATTGTCCGGCGCGAAATCAGTAGAAGAAGCACTTGCTGCTGGTCAAGCTGCTGCAGACGCTATCATGTCCGAAGCTGGTTACTACTAAACCGGTACTGACTGACTAAAAGAGGCCCGGTGATAATCATCGGGCCTTTTACGCTCCCCCTATATTTATATTGTCTCGTGTGGCTTGAGCCGACCATTTGAAGTAGTCGTTCGCCAAATGAGGACCCGCTAGGTACCAAAATCAACGAAATCCCTGCTTTGTAAGGTGACCCGAGTTATGTCCGATAGAACGTTGCCCCGAATTCTCCAAACGCCAGCCGTATTGCTCTTGCTGATTTGGATGTTGGTGCCACTCAGCATGACACTATATTTCTCGTTCATCCGCTATGTGTTGAACAGCACGGTGCGCCCTGAATGGATGACCCCCGCACTGAGTAACTGGCGTGGCCTCGGTAACTACGGTTACGTGCTGAAGTCCAAGGACTTCCTGTTTGCGATCCAGAACTCGGTTTTGATCGTTGGCAGCATTCTGATTCTGACGGTGCTTCTAGGCCTCGCAATCGCGGTTTTGATCAATCGGAATTTTCCAGGACGTGGCATTGTACGCGTTTTACTGATTTCACCCTTCTTTGTGATGCCAGCGGTCAACGCGGTTTTGTGGATCAACATCCTGCTTGATCCGGTTTTGGGCCTGCAAGGCATTGCGGTAGGTGGTCTTAATAACTTGGTAGACGGGCTGCGTGATTTCCCAGTTCTCGGGTACTTCTTTAATCTATGGCCCGTATTCGAGCCGATTTCGTTCCGTGCCACGCAAACATCGGCCTATGCGGTTATTATGATGGTAACGTGGCAGTGGACTCCATTTGCGGTGCTGATCTTCATGACATCGCTGCAATCCGAAGACGAAAGCCAAAAAGAAGCGGCAACGCTGGATGGGGCATCGCCTTGGTCACAATTTATCAACCTGACGGTGCCGCATCTGGCGCGCCCGATTGCAATCGTGGTCCTGATCCAATCGATCTTTCACCTGTCGCTATATGCAGAAATTGAGATCGTCAGCCGCGGCAATGGTAACAAAAACCTACCGTATCTGATTGGTGAATTCGCAAACAATAACATCGGTGCCGCAAGCGCCACAGGCATCTTTGCCGTCATTCTCGCCAATATCATTGCAATTGTATTGCTCCGGTTTGTTGGCAAAAGCTTGATGGATTAAGGGATAATATAATGGCATTTGTAACTGAAAGCTCACGTTTCGGCAAAATCGGATGGCCTTTGTTGGCTTGGATTGTCGCTCTCATCTTCTTCTTCCCGATTTTTTATCTGGTGCTGACCAGCTTCAAGACCGATGCGGATGCTGTGAAGCCGGAATTCTTGTTCCGCTTCACGCCCACGCTCGAGAACTACACTAACATGACGCAGAACTACGATTACTGGCGCTTTGCTATTAACTCGGTCATCACGTCGACTTTCGCGACATTGTTCGCGCTGATTGTTGGTGTGCCCGCCGCATATGCGATGGCGTTTAACCCAAGCCGTCACACCAAAGACATTCTGATGTGGATGTTGTCGACTAAGATGTTGCCTGCTGCGGCGGTGCTTTATCCGATGACTTTCTTGACTAAGAATGCGCTGGGCATCTTTGACACCCATTTCTTGGTGATCCTCGTCTTGTGTCTGGTGAACCTGCCCATCGCGATCTGGATGCTGTTCACCTACTTCAAAGAGATCCCGAAAGAGATCATTGAAGCCGGTAAAATGGACGGCGTGAGCACTTGGGGCGAAATCAAGGACATCCTTATTCCGCTGGCATGGGGTGGCATCGCGTCCACGGCATTGCTGACCTTTATCTTCTGCTGGAACGAAGCTTATTGGACCGTGCGTCTTACAACGATCGATGCGGCGACACTGTCCAAGCTGATCGAAGGTAACCGCGCACCTGAGGGTCTATTCTTTGGACGCCTGTCAGCCGTTTCCACAGCCGCGATTGCACCCATCGTTGTCTTGGGGTGGTTCTGCCAAAAGCAGCTTGTTGCTGGCCTGACGTTCGGCGCGGTGAAGTGATCTGATGTCAATTATTGCTCCAGAAATCGAGATGGTGGATCGCAGTACGCGATCCATCCGTTACCTGCAGCATAGCTGGCCAAATGAATTGTGCCGCTGGCATGCGCATGAGGAATACGAGCTTCATCTGATTACGGAGACACGCGGAAAAGCGTTTGTTGGTGACCACATCGGTGACTTTAAAGCGGGCGATTTGTTTATGACCGGGCCGAACCTGCCGCACAATTGGGTAACGGATCAAGTATGGTCCACGCCTGTTGCGACGCGCGATATGTTGGTGCAGTTCAGCCATGAAAGCGTTGAAAAGCTGGCCGAGGGGTTCCCCGAGTTTTCGCAGGTCTTGCTAATGCTGAAGCTTGCGCAATCGGGCATCTTGTTTGAGGGTTTCAACCCGACATTTGCACGCGGTCACATGGAATCAATCCGTGATAACAAGGGCGCTGAGCGAATTTTGGCGTTTGTTCGTTTCCTTGTGCGGCTTAATGAACATGCCGAGAAAAAGACGTTGTCTTCGACCAAGTTGATCCTGCCTGAGGGCGGAAGCAAGCAAGCGCGTATTGCTGAAGTTGTTGATTTCATTGTGAAAGAATTCAGTGATGGGATGTCCGTTGGACAAGCCGCACAGATGGCGGGTATGACAGAGGTCACGTTCAGTCGCAATTTTATCGCTCTGACCGGTCATAGTTTTGTCGATTTCCTGAACCGTATCCGAATTGGGGAGGCCTGTGGGATGCTGTATGCGTCTGACGACCAGATCACCTCGATTGCGCAGAATGCGGGCTTCAAAAACCTTGCTAATTTTAACCGGCATTTCTTGAAACTGAAGGGCATGACACCTTCTGAATACCGCGATACGGCGCGTAAAGATCTCGCACCGAAACTGGAGCCCACCTTATGAACGATGCGACGCACACCGCGATCACCGCAACCAGCTACGACAGGTCCGCTTGTCAGATTGGTGTTGTTCATCTGGGATTTGGTGCGTTTCACCGTGCGCATCTGGCCGTGTATATGGACGACTATATGCAGGTCTCTGGCGATTTGCGTTGGGGCATCGCTGCGGTCAATCTGCGCGGCTCTGAGAGCGATAAATTTGAATTGGCGAAGGCTGATATTGCCCGCCATGACGGTTATTACCTGAAGTCGATTTCGGCTGATGGCGAAGTTGCATTGCGTCGTGTGCGTGCGCATACGCATTTCTCAGATTGGGCCACAGCGCAGGATGAGACTGAGGCGTTGTTGTCAAAGCGATCGGTGCATCTGGTAACGATTACGGTGACGGAAAGTGGCTATTACACTGATCCTAACGGCAATTTGAATGTGGCTGATCCGACAATTAAGGCTGAGGTTGCTGGTGGCAAAGCGCAAAGCGTTTATGGCTACTTGCGCGCTGCACTTGGTTTACGCGTCGCGAGCACGGCGGCTCCGTTGACGATCGCGTGCTGCGATAACATCCGGCAAAATGGCAAGATGTTGCATCGCAATTTACTGTCGTATTTGAACGCTTGCGGCGATAAGGCACTCGCGACTTGGGTTGCGGCAAACGTGGAGTTCCCTTGCTCGATGGTTGACCGGATTACACCACGTAGTCCTGCGGCATTGAGTTCTGAGCTGACGACGTTGGTTGGTAAAGAGGTGGCTTCGCCGATTATGGCGGAAGACTTCATTCAGTGGGTTTTGCAAGATAGTGTGGCTGCCGAGATGCCCGATTTGGCGCAAGCTGGCGTTACGGTCACGGCAGATGTTGATCCATATGAAGAGACCAAAATTCGTGTTTTGAATGGTGGTCACACCGCGCTTTGCTATTTAGCAGCACTTGAAGGTGTCGAAACCTTTGATGCTGCGATGCGCGTGCCTCATCTGAATGAGCATTTCCAGAGGTTTGAATCCAAAGAGGTTTTGCCCGCGATTACAATCGAATTGCCGTTCTCGAAAGAGGACTACCTTGTTGCGATTGCACGGCGTTTTAGCAACGTCGCAATTGGCGATACTGTCGCGCGCATTTGCGCAGATGGTATGGCAAAGTTCCCAATCTTTATTCGCCCGACACTTGTGGGATGTTTTGAGCAGGGGATCACGCCTATTTTTGCCATTCGCAGCATTGCCAGCTGGTATGTTTTTGCCCGCCATGTGGCCGCTGGAAAAATTCCGTTTAATTATGTCGAACCTAGTTGGGACGACCTTAAGGCGCTTTTGGGCACTGAGGCTTTCGCGACGAACCGCCAGCTATGGGGCGACATTCCTGAAACATATCCTGAATTCGCAGACGTTCTGCGTAACGAAATCACCAAATTGGAGACAAAATGTCCGGTCTGACCCTGCGCGATGTAAAGAAGAGATATGGTGAAACGCAAGTCATACACGGCGTTGATCTTAATATAGAAGACGGCGAATTTGTTGTTTTTGTTGGTCCGTCGGGTTGCGGTAAATCAACATTGCTTCGCATGATTGCTGGTCTGGAAGAGATTTCAGACGGGACTGTCGCGATCGGCGATACGATTGTGAACGATGTGGCCGCTTCCAAGCGTGGCGTGGCAATGGTGTTCCAATCCTACGCACTTTACCCTCATATGACGGTTTACAAAAACATGGCGTTTGGTCTGAAGCAGGCTAAGACTGCACCTGCTGAAATCGAGCGTCGCGTGTCGGCTGCTGCTGAGATTTTGCAGATCACAGATTACCTTGATCGTAGCCCACGCAACTTGTCTGGTGGTCAGCGTCAACGTGTGGCAATTGGCCGTGCGATTGTGCGTGATCCAGATGTGTTTTTGTTTGACGAACCACTTTCAAACCTTGATGCGGCTTTGCGTGTGCAGACCCGTTTGGAAATTGCTCGTCTGCATGCCCGTCTTGAAACAACGATGATTTACGTGACCCACGATCAGGTTGAAGCGATGACGCTGGCCGATAAGATTATTGTGTTGCGCGATGGTCGTATCGAGCAAGTTGGTTCGCCGATTGAGTTGTATGAGCGCCCAGCAAACGCGTTTGTAGCCCAATTTATTGGTAGCCCGAAGATGAACTTCTTCTCGGCCTCTGACCTGTTGCCAAATGCGACTAAAGTTCTGGGCAAAGTTCTAGAAGCCTCCGAGGAAGTTGGTTTGCGTCCTGAGCACCTCGTTTTGACGACGGCCGCTAAGGGTGTTGTTGAGGGTACAATTGATCTTGTTGAGAACCTTGGTGAATACGCTTTGGTGCATTTGGTTTCTAACAGTGGTGTTGGCTTTATTGCGAAGACTGAGAAGCCACCAGTTGCTGCAAAGGGCGAGAAGATAGCGTTCACGACCAAGCCGGAACTCGTGCATTATTTTGACACTGAGAGTGGCTTGCGCAAGTAAGCGACCTTCGTTTTGAGACGTCCTTAGCTGGGCCTCAGACATGAAAAAAGGACCACCTTCGGGTGGCCCTTTTGCGTTGGTGCGATGCGTTTCTTAATTGTCGAAACGCTTGGCTTTTGTAAGCACTGCTTCAGCCTCTAAAATTCCATGGTAGCAACTGATCGATGTGTTTTTGCTTATGCCCTTTGATAATGGCTGTGAGGACACCAGTTATGTAGCTGTGCGGCTCGACTTTGTTGAGCTTGCAGGTCTCGATGAGCGACGCGAGCATGGCCCAGTTCTGGGCGCCTGCATCGTGACCTGTGAAGAACACGTTTTTGCGTTGGATGGTCTTGTCACGGTTTAGTTCCGGTCTCTTTCGAGCAATGTTTGCTATGAAGGAGATAGAGAATGGCAAAGAAGACCGAAGAGTTCCGCCGCGATGCGGTTAGCATGGCGTTGACCAGTGGGCTTACGAGACCCCAGCTGGCTTCAGACCTTGGTGTTGGGGTTTCGACGCTAAACAAGTGGGTTCAGCAACATCAACACCAAGACCTGATGTCCGGGCCGCATGAAGATGTGGAAAAAGAGAATACCCGCCTTCGCAAGGAAAACCGCCTGCTGCGCGAGGAGAGGGAGATATTAAAAAAGGCCACCATCTTCTTTGCAGGCCAAAATCGATGAGATTTGCGTTCATTGACGCCTGGAAGGAAGAATGGCCAGTCGAGCTTCTGTGCAAAGTTATGCAGGTCACATCGCGTGGGTTCCGCGCGTGGCGTGTCCGTCCGATGAGCCAACGCCAGCGGGACGATATGGTGATCTTGGCTCATATCCGTGAGCAGCACCGCTTAAGCCTAGAGAGTTACGGGCGGCCACGCATGACCGAAGAATTGCAAGAATTAGGAGTGAATGTTGGTCACCGGCGCGTGGGTCGTCTGATGCGTGATAACGGCATCAAGATCATCAGAACCCAAAAATACAAGGCGACGACGGACAGCAATCATACGTTCAACATCGCACCCAATCTGCTGGATCAGGACTTCTCAGCGTCTGGTCCCAATCAGAAATGGGCAGGTGATATCAGCTACATCTGGACCAGTGAAGGCTGGCTATATCTGGCCGTCATCCTTGATCTGTACTCCCGCCGCGTCATCGGATGGGCCGTCAGCAACCGCATGAAGCGGGATCTGGCGATCCGGGCATTGGACATGGCGGTCGCCCTGCGACAACCGCCGAAAGACTGCATTCATCATACGGATCGTGGGTCGCAATATTGTTCAAACGAGTACCAAAAGCGCCTGAAAAAGCACAGCTTCAAGGTCTCGATGAGCGGCAAAGGTAATTGTTATGATAATTCTATGGTCGAGACGTTCTTCAAATCCATCAAGGCTGAGCTGATCTGGCGCAACCGTTGGGACACACGCCGTCAGGCTAAAGGCGCGATCTTCCAGTATATCAATGGCTTTTATAACCCACGCCGCAGGCACTCGTCGCTAGGTGGCAAAAGCCCCTTGGCTTTTGAGCGAAAGGTCGCATAAATGAGTTGAGGGACCGGAACGTAAGAGCGACAAGACCAGTCATCGGCTGTAACCAGCAAGGTCTTGGTGCAATCTGACCAAGGTTCACAGTTCACCAGTATTGATTGGGCGGCATTCCTCAAACACCACAATCTGGAACACAGTATGAGCCGAACTCACTCTTAGTTTAAGCCGCAATTGGTTCCAAAAACCCTGACGACGGACACTGGAAGCCAATCGGTATCAATTAAATAATAATTGTGATACTATATATTTGTAAGTTTATTTTTTATTTATTAGCTAAATTTGAATTTGTTATGAAACATTCAGCTACAGCATTTAACAAGCGTAATCTTGTTTTTGGGATGTCACCCTTGGTGCTTCTCACACTATCAGCGTGTGGTGGGAGCAGCACGACGGGTGGCGGTTCAGGTGGCGGTGGGTATCAGTCGCTATCGTTCTCGGGCTATGTTGTTAAGGGGCCATTGAGCAACGCTCTGGTTGGTTTGGATTATGACGGTGATGGTGTTGTAGATAGTTCTACAGTGCGCACTGACACTGATGGCAATTTTCGCCTAAGGCCAACTCAGGCGAGCTACACAGTTATTGCCGTGACTGATGAGAGCACCATTGATGCTTCATCTGGAACCGTTCTCTCGGGCATTACTTTGAAAGCGCCTCAGGGTGCGTCGGTTGTCACTCCCACAACCACATTAATGGAAGAGGGCAATTTAACGGCTGCCCAAGTGGCAAGCGTTCTCGGCTTACCAGATGGTATTGATCCACTGACGTTTAATCCCTTTGCTGCAGGGGTTAGTGCAAGTGATGCGCTTGCTGTGGAAAAGGCGAGCCAGCAAATCGTAAATATTGTGAATGCCTTTGCATCTGCTGCTGAGGGTGCAGGTGCGACTGAAGAGGTTGCGTTTGTAGCTGCGCTCAATTCCTTGGTGCAGGTGGTTAAGACTAAGGCTGCTGCTGGTGGCTCTTTAGACCTTACAGATACTGCTGATCTTGCCTTGATCAAAGACCAGGCCAAAACTGACATGGCAACAACTGCTGGGGTCAATACGACAGCCTTTAATGCTCTGGCTGATGATATAGCCACAGCTGTTGAAAATGTTAATGCTAAGATCGAAGCAATAACTGATACTGATCTGACTTCAGATGCCTCTAAGAATATCTTTTCTACAACTCAAGTTTTGGCAGATCAGGCCAAGACTGCGGCTGAGGCTGAGGTCAATAGTGGTGGTTCCGGGAATATAATCTTCACTGACGCAAATGTTGTCAATACAGCAGCCAGCAACAAAGCTCCGACAGATGTTGCCCTAAGTTCAAATACTATAAGCGAGGCGGCAAGCTCTTTGGTGATTGGCACGCTGACCACCACTGACAGTGACCAGAGGGCAAATGTTAAGTTTACCTACGCTCTTGGTGAAATTACGGGGTCTGATCACGCGGCGTTCAGCATCAATCAAGCAACGGGCGAGCTGTCCCTAAAAGGGCAACCCGATTTTGAGGCCAAATCTTCATACAGCGTTACGATTTTATCGACTGATGAGGGTGGAAAAACACTCTCAAAGACATTCACTGTATCGATAGGTGATACCAATGACGCGCCTACGATTGCGAATGCAATAGCGGATCAAACGATTGCAGAGGACAGCGCGCTTTCGTTCCAATTTAATTCCAATGTGTTTGCCGATGTCGATGTGGGCGATAGCCTTATCTATACTGCCACTCTTTCTGATGGGAGTGCTCTACCATCGTGGCTTGCGTTCAATGCGGCGACCCATACCTTCAGTGGTACGCCATTGAATGCTAATGTCGGCGTTATAGCGGTCAAAGTTACAGCAACGGATAGCGGCAGTGTAGCTATCACTGACACCTTTAATCTCACAGTTACCAATACCAATGACGCGCCTACGATAACATCGACGTCTATTACTACAGCGACAGAAGGATCAGCTTACAGTTATACTTTTGCATCCTCAGATGTTGATGCAAATGACACCCTCACCTACTCCACTTCAACGTTACCATCGTGGTTGAATTTTAACGTAACCACGGGATTATTATCGGGTACACCTGGTGAAGCTGATTCAGGATTATCAAGTATTACATTAACTGCAACGGATGCCGCAGGAATCTCAGTTACACAAACAATGAAGCTTGCCACAACAACTGGGTCCGTTAGTGTTGGTGGCTCACACACTGGCACCCTTGATGTGACGGGAGACAAAGACTGGGTAGCCGTTGAGCTAACTCAAGGACAGGCTTACGACATCTCCTTATCTGGTAACTCTGGATCCTATGTTAATGATGTAATTGAGGATCCAGATCATAATCCGAGTATCCTTAATTGTGGCTGCCCCTCCTGTCTTGGTTCAGTCAAACAAGAAGTTAAGGGTAGCGAAATTGAAGCCGCACTAATTGATCCATATATTTATGTTTATGATAAAGACGGAAACCTCATAAAATCCGATGATGATAGCGGATCAGGACGAGACTCTTATCTTACGCTCACCCCCACCTACTCAGGAACATATTATGTAGAAGCAAGAGCTTGGAAAGATAATTACGCTGGTGATTATAAAATCGAAGTTTCTGAGGTTACTCCACCACGTCCTACTGGCGCATTAGAATGGGGCAATGCCGCCTGGGATACGTCTCAAACAATTGACGTTTATTTTGCAGATCACGGTGTAACTGTTAGTGATGGGACAACATCAACAGGCTTCACTCAGGCAGAAGAAACAAGCATGATGGGAATGCTCAGTAATGTAACAAATTTTGCTAATATCAGTTTTCAAATAACCGAAACCCAAGCTGGCGCTGATATCCGATTTGCACATGCAAATCTTGGTGGTGGCTTACTTGGTTATATGAATCCACAAAATTATAACTCTAATGAGGGCTTAGGTGTATTAACAAATAACCCAAGTTACTGGAACGATGCATCAATGCAAGTTGGCGGCTTTATGTACGGCGTTGTTGTCCATGAGATTGGCCATGGCCTTGGCCTGGCGCACCCCCATGATACAGGGGGCGGATCTCAGGTAATGGAGGGTGTTTCCTATTCAAGTGATAAAGGTGATTACGGTCAGATGAACCAAAGTGTTTATACTGTGATGAGTTATAATGAGGGATTTGCCGCCCATCCCCTTGGCCTACCCTCAGATTATGGATCTGGATACATGGGAAGTTTTGCGGCTCTTGATATGGCAGTTTTACAAAGTTATTATGGGGCTAATACTTCTTACAATAATGGCGGTACAACTTATGGCTTGGGGTCAAGAGATTATTATGAAACGATCTGGGATGGTGGTGGCACAGATGAAGTAATAATGAGTGGAAGTTCCAATGTGGTCATTGATCTAAGGGCTGCCACATTGGAATATGAAGCTGGTGGAGCCGGTTTTGTTTCCTATAATGCCGATGCCAAAGGTGGTTATACAATTGCAAATGGTGTGGTAATTGAAAATGCAAAAGGTGGCAGCGGAAATGATACGATCACTGGTAATAAAGCAAACAATATAATTTATGGTGGAGCGGGTGCGGGTGTTAAAGATACATTAACAGGCAATCTTGGTGCGGATATATTCGTTAGCAGCATAGCTGACGCTACAACCGATCTCTCGTTTGCGGATAGCATTACTGATTTTGTTAATGGTATTGATAAAATCGGACTAGAAGATCGGTTTTTTTCTGACCTAAGTTTTTCAAATGATGGTGGGGGCACCAAAATTGTTGATAAGGAAAGTTCTAAAATTTTGTTTTGGTTGGATGGAATTGATTATGTTTCAATTGACAGTGATGATTTTATTTTAACGGATTTCGTTTGAACAGGATGAACAAATTTTGAATATCAGTTCACCAAAACTTAAAACAAGCTTCATTTTCTTAGCGTGCTTTGCCCTAGTTGGCTGCATTGGTAACAACAATCCCACAGTGGAACCTTTCCAGCCAAGTTCTGCGCTCACGTACAATAAACCATTAGCTCTCAAAACCAATTCGTCCGCCTTAGTTCAGGCCATTGTCAGCAATGCTGCTGTCTCGAGAGCCTTAACTTCAGCTGTAGTGGCAAAAGAGCGTGTGGCGATTTCCCAAACACAAAAAGAAATTACAGTTAGTGCCAGTGGCTCTTCTGGTTTTGAAACTGACACAGATGATGGTTCTGAGGGGGTATTAATCGTCGGCATCACAGCTCAAAAACTTTTAAATGATTACGGTCAGACAGATCGCTCAATTTACCTAAGCGAGTTGCTTGCTGAAACATCCAGGTTGGAAAGCCAGATTGCTTTTGATCAGGCATTACAACAAATTTTGGATGCTTATATTACTCAGAGCACTGCCTTAGAGGTTGATCGCATCATTACGTACTACGTGGCTTTGTTTAATGAGCGCGAAGATTTGGTCCAAACCGCAGTTGATGCGGGTGTGCTGTCAAATTCAGACTACCTAGAGCTACAATCATTGAAAAATGAAATTCTTTCTGAACAAGCTCAAGCTGTGTTTCAGTCAAATACTTCTGCGAGCTTTCTGAGAACTTCCCTAGGTAGTAATTATGACGCGGCAGTGGCTGAACTCGTAAACCGTTATACAGCAACAAGTGGTTCCCAGTTATCGACAGAAAATTCCAATCAGATCACTCTTCTAGGGTTGAAGAAATCACAAATTCAGACTGAAATTGAACTTCAAAAATTGTCCAATACGCTGACTACCAATTGGCAATCTACGGTTAGCAGCCCAAAATCGCGTGGGGCGGGTAGCACCCTGTTTGCTGGTATCACTATGAGTTTGCCGATTAACGATGGTGGCAGGTCTTTGGCAACAATAGCGGCATTGCAAAAAGAGTTTGAGGTGAATGCCTTGGAGGTTTCGACTTATGAGCAAGAGGTAATCCTTTCTCAGCAGGGCCTTGATAATTTCTTTGTATATTATGAGGACCAGAAAATCCTTCTAAATGAGCGAAAGCGCATTGCTGAAGACCGTATTGTTGAACTTGAATTGAAACTAAAAACGGGGAGAGCCGATGTAAGCGCGCTTGCAAAAGAGTTTCTGGCTCTTGCTCGTACTGAAATAGCTATTGAGCGACTTGATTTCGATCGTAAGTCGCAGACGTTATCTGCTCTGAGTGTGACGGGACAGACTTGCGAACTGGTTCGCCTTTGCGATGCTATCGGCACTGGGAATTCTAGATGACGGCGGTTGAAGCTACCGAATTAGATGCTCCAACCAATGTGCGTGACGCTTTTGTTGTTCACGCCTTATTACAACGTCTGGGATCAAAAAACACTTACAACGAAGTGAAAGAGGCTGTTTCATCCAGCCCGCGGGAAGCGACGATAGAGTGGGCCAGTGACGCTATAAGTGGCTTTGGCTTCATTTGTAATTCTGGAAGCGCAAAAGTTTCTGAGATTTCTGCTGGGTTATGTCCCTCGCTCTTGCTGGGCAAGGAGGGTGACCTCGCCATTTTAGAAAATGTGCGTGGTGATGACTTTACAATATTCGACGGAAAAACACGCAAAAAGCGCAAGCTGAACAAAGCAGAGTTCAAGCAGTGGTATTCTGGACAACTTGTATACGCCCAGCCTGAACTTGAAGGGCACAAGACGGTAAAAGCGCGGCTGAAAGCTCTCAGTCCATTGAAGACATTGGGAACGGCACGGTTCTCTTGGATTGCGATCGCAGCGTTGCTTTCAAATATCTTAGGCTTGTCTACTTCACTGTTTGTGATGGTAGTTTACGACAGAGTTTTGCCCAACCAAGCGACGCAATCGCTTTATGCTCTGGCCATTGGGGTAGGTTTTGCTGTCATGTTTGATACGCTTTTAAAGGGTGCGCGTAGCCGTATTGTGGAACGAGCTTCTGTTGGTGCTGATATTGCCGTCAATGAGGACATATTTGAACAATTTATCGAAGTGTCTAACACCAAAGACCGTAAGTCCGTTGGTGAGCTTGCCTCAGTCATGCGTGACTTTGAGGTATACCGAGACTTTATGAGTTCAGCCACAATCCTGACTTTGATCGATCTGCCATTTGTGTTGGTTTTTGTGGGTGTGATTTACATTATTGGAGGTCCTTTATTCCTCATTCCATTGATATGTATCCCAGTCATTTTGATCCTGATATTGGCGGTACAGCCATTACTGGTTCGCAATTCAGCTGCTGTTTCAGCATCTGCACAATCACGTCAAAGCCTACTTGTTGAGGTCTTGGGTGGTTTGGATGCTTTGAGGGTCAATGGTGCCTTTGCGTTGATGAAACGTAAGTTTCTTACGCAATCTAACTTTTATGCGAAGGCATCTCATCAGGCTAAAAGCTACGCGCAGATTAACGGAAACACGATCACGATAATCCAACAAATATCCCAAGTTGCGATCATTGTTTATGGGTTCCATTTGTTTGCTGACCAAGTGATTACAATGGGTGCCATTATTGCGACTGTGATCCTATCTGGTCGCGCACTTGGACCACTTGCAAAAGTTGGGCAAACGCTTGGACGGGCGAATGCTGCATTTGTCGCTCGGGGTAATTTAAAGAAGTTTTTGTCCGCGGCACGCGCTCACAGTGATGGTAATGGGTCTGCAATCAGGAACACACAGAACGTTGCAGTAGAAATAAGCAGTGCAACTCTGCGCTTGTCGGAAATGGGTCGACCACTGTTCAATGGCCTTAATCTTTCTATTAAGAAGGGTGAAAAGGTTGCGATTGTAGGACGAACAGGTTCTGGAAAAACGTCATTAGTTAAGATGATTGTTGGCCTTTTGAGGCCTGAGACAGGTTCTGTCACAATCAATGGCTCAGATATAAGGCAGTATCCTCGTGCTGACCTGTTCAGAGCAATTGGGACAGTTTTCCAAGAGCCATGGCTGTTTACAGGGACTTTGCGAGATAACGTTGGTTTAGGTCAAGATGACTGCTCAGAAGAGCATATTTTAGAATGCTTAAAAGCGGTTGGTGCTGACTTTGTTGGGGATGGAACGACTGCAGCTTTGGAGTTTGCCATTCAAGACCAAGGTAGCAATTTGTCAGGTGGTCAAAAGCAAGCGGTAATGATGGCGCGTGCCCTTGCATTTAAACCAGCTCTTTTGCTGTTTGATGAACCTACGAGTGCTATGGATGGGTTGACTGAGGCAAATGTAATTAAACATTTGTCAGAACATTTAGATGATCGGACACTTATCATTGTCACCCATAAGATGCCTGTCGTGGCTATGTGTGACCGTGTCATTGTAATGGATCAGGGTAAGATTGTTGGGAATGGTACAAAGGATGCGTACTTTGATCTTCTAAAAAAACGTTCAGAGAAGAAGAACTAAGATGCGTCTCTCTCAAAACAACACGTCCAGTGGTCGTGAATACTTTCTGATTACGTTGGTCACTACCATTTTTGCAGTCTTCTTAGTGTGGGCCAATTATACGCAATTGGATTTGGTTACGCGCGGCAGCGGTCGCGTTATTGCTGCTGGTCAAAATAAAAACGTGCAGTCCCCTGAGCGCGGTACAATAGCCACCTATGTGGTCGAAGAGGGCAGTTCGGTAGTTATAGGGCAAATCATTGCGACCATCAGCCCAATCGAAGCTGAGGGCGTCTTAGAGGAGCTGGAGGCTCGCCTAAGCAATCTGAGACTAAAGATGATCCGCTTGGATGCTGAATTGAATGGAAACTCTATTGCCAGCGTTCGCGACAAGGCTACTGATTATTCAGATGCTCTTTTAAATGCTGAGATTGAACTTATGGCATCTCGGCGCGAAAGCCTGAACGCAGAATTAAAGAATTTGAGCCAAGACAAACAACGCAAGGGTAAAGCTCTACTTAGCCTAGGGGCCGAAATTGATGGCCAAGGTGTACTTCAAACGCTTTTGAGCGAGGAAATGCTTGAGGTATTACCATTGGTCGATGCTGGGGTATTGGGAAGCTCGGAACGCTTCAGGCTAGAGCGCGAAGAAGCATCAATCCGAACACAGCTTCAGGTTCTTTCAGAAAAGGTTGCTCAGACTGAGTTGGAGATTGAGCAGATTGATAGCCAGCTAGGCGCTGTCCAAATTAATTATAACACTGAAATCTATAAGGAACGATCTCAAGTTACTGGTGAGATTGCTGAGTTGGAAGTACGTCTTCCTGCGATCCGTCAACGGCTTAATGAAACTGAAATCCGCTCACCGATTGATGGCATTGTGAATCGCGTATTTTTTAACTCTGTGGGAGCGGTGGTTTCCAGTGGGGAAGTGGTTGCTGAAATCGTTCCAACCGGGGGGCAGTTGCTCATTGAAGCCTTCGTTGATCCAAAGGACATCGCTACAATTGAACCTGGCCAGGCTGCCAAGATTAGTCTCACCGCATATGATCCATCCAAATACGGGTTTTTATTGGGAACACTTACTAAAGTGTCGGCAGATACGGTTTTTAGGGAAGAAACTAAGTCATCTGCTTACTCAGTAAATGTATCCATTGATACGGCGATTTATGAGAGCAAAGGTGTACCAGTTTCAATCGTTCCTGGTATGATTGCACAGGTTGATATTATCCGTGGTGAGCGCACGATACTTGAGTATTTTTGGCAACCCGTGGCTAAGATGAAAGACGCAGCGTTTAGGGAGTAATATTCTTAATCTCTAAAACCCTATTACTAATCCTCAGAGCTCTAAATCCTGATGACAAAAATTGGGCCAGAGTACACAATCCACAGCTTTAGGCATTCAATGCGTGACAGGTTGAGGGCGGTAGAATGTCCCAGCGAGGTGATAGATCAAATCGGTGGTTGGCTGACACAGGGTGTTGGGAACAGTTACGGCAAAGGATATCCCGCTAACATCTTAGCAAAGCAAATGGCAAAAGCGTGTATCAATATTTGAGTTTGTAATAGAGCCTGCCAATAATTTCCCTGACAAAAAAATTGGTATCTCGAAATGCCCCTGCCGACGGTATAAAATGCATCATAGTAGTTTTGTCGGCCCCACTCAAAAAATCGACAGGGAATGGTGATACTTCGATGCCTGCTGCTTCAAAAACCTTCTGCGCCCTTGGCATATGATATGCCGAAATAACCAATGTTATGTTCGGAACTTCTTTGTTCAGCAATTTAGCTACAGCTTTGGCTTCTTGATCGGTGTTCTGCACATTTTCAGTTAAAAGAATAATATCACTGGGACTCCAAGCTTCTCTGCAATATCCCTCAGATACTCTCCTTCGGGTTTACCTACAGACCACGGTAGTTTCCCGCCTGTAAGTACCAAAACTGGTGCCTTATTTTCTTTGATCAGATCAATGCCAGCAAATATACGATCGGATGCTTCGCCCCATTCATAATCTAAACCATTTGCACCTTCGATCGTTCGCACCATCCCACTTAAAACTACAATAGCATCAGCATTTTTAGCGCTAGCTGGTGGTAAAAGGGAGTAATCCCTTTCCAAATAGGATATCAGTTTGTCAGAAAATACAGGCAGCGAACAAACTATTAATATGCCAATAGCGGCTAAACCTGCTCTTCTTGATCTAAAGATTGATCCCCATAAAACTAATATTATGACCAGGAATAGTGGACTAGCTAAGAGTGGTAAAATCTTATGAAGATATATCATGAATTATTGCACTCTTCTCGAGAAATACCAAATGCCGTCCTTTTGAAACGTATAGCTATTAGATTTGGTTGCCAGCATGGTCTACGGCTCACTTACTAAGTCTAATTAGTGAGGTATTACAATGCTTTGGGTTATTTAGTGGTGCCCAGAAGAGGACTTCTAACGCGTAAAGTTATCATGCAATTATAGATACTTACTCTCTACCGCTTCATCAGAAATGGTCCTGAAAGCGGTCCTTGTATTGTGGAGCTGATTATCTCTATTCACGTACCAGTTTCAAGCCAAACCGTGCCGCTGCTTTCGCTGAGTGGCGTCAACTATTGAGCGCATAGATTTAGGCTGTGCGAGCAATGTTTTGGGTGTCCTCATTAGTTTAATGGCACCCTCCAGATCATTCTTCCTGACGAGTGGACTTTATGCACTTTAGCATCGCTTGGACTTTTTCTGTGCGGTGGAGGTCCACATGTGTGACTAACCATATTGGCACGAACCACTCCTGATTTGGGGGAAGAATACGGTGAAACCCACCATACATTTTGGCTTTATAATCTTCTATAAAACCCATACCTATTCCAGCGGAAACTGCCTTAAAGTTGACATTTACGTGTTGGGACGACAGCGCGATCATATCAGGGCGTACAATATTTTTTATCCATTGTCGGACTAAGAGATGTCCTCCGAAGCTAGGTGGAAGGACAAACTGATGGTTGTCAAAATCACCAGTGCCTTTTGGCATCCCAAATTTTTGGATATAGCTGTCGTGGGCGTAAAGGTTAAAGCTAATCTGCGCAAAGTTACTAACAACATAATCAGGATGATCCGGCTTTGGACCTGCACGCAGTGCTATATGGGCCTCTCCGTATTCAAGCCGCGCAAGATTTTCACCAGCGTCAAGATGTACAATACAATTTGGATTTTCTGCTCTAAAGTCTGAGATTGGCTTCATAATTAGCTCAGCGAAACCTGCTAGAATTGTCAGCTTAAGCTCACCTTCTAGCGCAGCTTTTCCACCCTGTACGCGACCCGCAAGATCTTCGATAATCTCTTCCGTCTTTTGCGCCACTCGAAGTACATCCTCGCCTAACTCTGTAAGCGTATACCCCCGTGCGTGTCGGATAAAGATTCTCGCACCCATCTCTTCCTCAAGCACGTCAATATGACGGTTCACAGTCGCGCGGTGGAAGCCAAGTGCATTGGCCGCTGCACTTACCGTGCCTAGCTTTGCCACTTGGTATGCTGTTCGAAACTCAGCCCATTTATCCATATTACCTATGCCCTTTTTGCGCGCACTCTCTGCGGATATACGCTCATTCCGCATAACAATGATGCACTGTATATAAAGGACCAACCAAAAATAGGAGTTATAAAAATGACTGAAGCACCAAAATGTGGATGTGGCCGTTCCCCGACAGGCAACTGTATCGGGTGGCATGCTCTCTCTGAGGAAGAGTATCAAGAAAAGAAAACTGCCTATGACGCACGTCAGGCTCAAAAATCTTGAAACTGAATATTGGCTGGGTGACTGCGCACTGCCAACCGTCCAGCCAATGCTTTGACTAGTCTCGACCTACAAACGACAGCGGTTAATTTGCCACGGACGAACGCTAGAAACCAATGATACAAAGAATTTATCGGAACAATATAAAAACTTAAGGTAGGAAAATAATGACTTATATCTCAGTTGGCCTTCGCATTTTACTTTCAATTGCCTTTTTGGGCGCAGGCGGCGCAAAGCTCGCGGGTGTCGAGATGATGGTCATGACGTTTGATCAAATAGGCTGGGGGCAAGGCTTCCGTAATCTGACAGGGGCCATTGAGGTAATCGGTGTTGTGCTATTATGGCTTCCACGGCGTCAGGTCATCGGTGCAGCAGTTCTTGGTGGCACTATGGTAGGTGGCGTCCTGACCCATTGGTTCATTCTTGGCCCATCTGCGGTTCCTGCAATCGTACTTGGCCTTCTATCTGCTGCGGTTCTCTATATTTACCGCACCCAAATTCCAGAAGTTTTGGGCCGCGAAAATTCTTCTCAAGCTAAATTGTAATACCGGATGTCATCACGTGGTCATGTCAGACAAAACCACCTGAGAGGGGCAGGGCTAATTTGCAGCGTCTTTGGATGACAAGACATTCTCTATTTTGTTACGGAATGACAAAGTGGTCCCGATATTGGTCCTTTGGCTAGATTTATCGGGTACCAAATCAGTTTTTATATAATATTTACAAATACTTAAGTGTGATCTGTGGTGCCCAGAAGAGGACACCTAACGCACGGAATTATCAAGCAATTATAGTGTGTTATAGGTCAACGCCATATGGAAAGTGGTCCTAAAAGCGGTCCCGTTTTTATTTATCAGATCAGAGTTGAGGTTTGTGGCTTGATCCAAAACCGGACTTTCGTGGAGCCAGTGGCTGAGGTCCGCTTTGCGGACTAAGCGGCCGTTGATTTCCCTTCCATCGATGGCCGCTTTTTAGTGCGTGAATTCTGCGAACCAGTGCCGGAATCATATCTGACTAAAATTGTCGGGTTGACATATCTTACTATTTCGCTCAGGAACAACTCAAGTCAAGCCACCCTGAGTCTTCAGCATGGGAAGCCGACACGTGAAAAATGTGAGGACTTCCAAGTGCCAAAGCAAAAACAGCTGCGAACCGATGACCAGGGTGGTCGAACCCTTCGCACCAAACAAAACAAAGACATCGAAATACTAATGGCTGCGGCCGAGGCCGAGTTCCTTTGTGCTGGCTGGTTGTTTGATCAACGGGACAATACGGAACGGCCTGCATCATGAGCTTTCATTCCACACCGCCCAAACAATCCCCCGCCCCAATATTGCCAACGTATTCGGCGCGTGACCTCACCCAAGACGGCGATCAAGCACAGATTATTCTTGGCGATCAAACCTACACCCTGCGGATAACGCGGGCTGGCAAGTTGATCCTGACCAAATGAGCATCGCACAGAACAATAGAGGCGGCGCATCTGTTGGCTTGATCACGGAACTCGATGGGATCGAAGCCGCTTCGGTCATCTATTTGCGTCTCTGGTCTGATGGTCCCAAAGCCCAAGCCAGAGTTTGGAACGACTTCGCATCCAGCCTCGGGTCCGAGCGTGGCCGCCGCGCATTGAAATCGCTTGAAGACCTTTGCAGCCTTTGCGCCAAACATGGTCGCAGGCCGCTGATGCGGCATTCGGTTCACTGCAAATGCCTCGGTGCAGACGAGTCCTGCTTTGCCAATTTCATCGCAACCGCAGCGACGGGTGAACGTGAAGACGCGATGCTCATCGCGACCTTGATTGTCCGCCCCGACGCGGCCCCGATGATCACTGCCCTTGCCGCCGATTTCGGTCACGCCTTGATGCGCATGGAACTTATCGGCCCCAAAGACATGGGCGGCGCTGACCCCTCAACTCACTCTCACCCCACAACAGTTCACTGACAGGGCCACCAATGAAACACACTTATCTTTCTTCCACGGCGCTGCTTCTTGCGCTTGCCACGCCAGCATTCGCCGGTCGATCTGGTGCTGCGGTACAGCTTCCCCAAACCAGACATTGATGCAGGCCCACTGCATTTCATTCGATTGGATGGCGGCTTCCCGCAAGGCCACGCGCCTCACAAGGCCCATTTGGTCAAACACCCTTAGCGCATTGTAGACTGTCTCGAGCGATACTTTCGTGGTCGAAGTTGCAAGCTCTTCATACAAACCGGAGGCATCGATGTGACGCTCCGTCTTCTCAAAAAGCGGTTTACCGATTGCGAGCCTTTGGGGTATCGGACGCACACCGTGTGAAAACAAATTGCTCGCCATATCGTCCTTGCAGATTATTAGTTCACTGCCTCTTCAACTCGCTGCATAGAGGTACGGCGCGTGATGATCTGACGTCTGATAAAGGCTGCGATAAACAATGCGGTCATGATGAGAATGATCGTTGGCGCGGGCGCACTGTCGAGAAAGAAACTGGCATAAGTTCCCAGTAGCATCGACGCCATACATACTATGACAGACACCCATAGCATCGTGGAAAACTTGCGCACTACCAAGAACGCAATGGCTCCCGGTGTGATCAGTAAACCGATCGCAAGGATCAGGCCCGCTGCCGACAGCGTGGCCACGATGGTCAGCGAAAGTGCGGCTAGCATTCCATAATGCAACCAGTTCACCCAAAGCCCCGAGGCGCGCGCTTGCGCGGGATCAAAGCTGTGTAGCAGCCAATCTTTCCACTTTAGCGCGAGCATCAAACCAACCCCAAGCGATATGATCCCTGCTGTCCACAACTCGTGAGGTTCAACACCCAGCATGTTACCGAAGAGAATGTGATCAAGGTGCATGTTGGTCTCGACAGATACATAAAGCACGATGCCCACGCCAAACATTCCAGAAAATACGACCCCCATCACAGTATCCTGTTTCACACGGCTGTTGGTGGACAGATAGCCGGTCGCCAACGAGCAGGTCATACCTGCCGCGAACGCCCCGATGATCAAGGGGATTCCGATGATATAGGCCAGAACGATCCCCGGCAGGACTGCGTGGCTGACCGCGTCGCCCATCAGAGCCCAGCCCTTCATCACCAAAAAGCATGACAGCAATGCGGTTGGTACCGATACAATCATAGAGATCAGGAACGCGTTCTGCATGAACGGGAACTGGAACGGCAACATTAGGCTTTCGATATTCATTATTTGAACTCCGCTGCCAGATCGTCAGGACTGCGCTCTAGCGCTTTTTTGGCTTTGCGTTTCGCAGCCAGCAATCCGTATTTTGGCGCGAATACAAAGGCGACAAGAAAGATGAGGGTTTGCAAGGTTACGATAATGCCGCCAGTCGCGCCATCTAAGAAATAGCTAATGTAGGCGCCAAGAAAGCTGGTGATTGACCCGATTGCGACGGATACGATGATCAGACGGGGGAACCTGTCGCAGAGCAGATAGGCGGTCGCACCGGGTGTGACGACCAAGGCGATCACCAGAAATGCACCGACAGTTTGCATGGCGGCGACAACGCATCCGGACAGCAGGATGAAGAAGATCGCTTTCAGCAGACCGGGACGCAAGCCGATGGTGCGCGCGTGGTTTTCATCGAAAAATGTGACCATCAGGTCTTTCCATTTCGCCAGTAGGACGGCTAGCGATACAAAACCAATGATCGCCAATTGCAGCGTGTCTTCGGGTGTGATCGCTAGGATATTGCCCATCGTAATGGTCTGGATCGATACTGACATCGGATTGATCGACACGATGAACAAGCCCAGCCCAAAGAAGGAGGTAAAAATCAAGCCGATGATCACATCGACCTTCAGGCCCGATCGTTCAGACAGGAACAACATCGCGCCAGCGGCCAGCCCACCGGCGATGAACGCGCCCAAGGCAAACGGCAGACCAAGGATGTACGCTCCCGCCACCCCTGGCACGACCGAATGGGACAATGCATCACCGATCAAAGACCAGCCTTTCAGCATCAAGTAACACGACAGAAACGCACAAACGCCGCCGACAAGGGCTGAGACCCACATGGCGTTAACCATGTAGTTGTAGCCGAACGGCTCAAGCAGGTATTCCATTATTTACCCCGCTTCGTGCGCTGGGTCTTGTCGCCATATTGAACAAGGGGGCGTTCATCATCGGTAAAGATCGTGACCGATCGCGCATCTTCGTCATCGTGCAACGCATCGCCACCCAGCGTGAAATGCCGCAATACGCCGCCAAAAGCGACTTCGAGGTTTTCACGGGTGAAAGTGGTCTCCGTCGGCCCGTAGCTGAGGACTGTGCCCTTGACCAAAACCGTGCGATCACAAAATTCCGGTACAGACCCAAGATTGTGAGTCGATACCAGCATCACGCGACCCTCATCACGCAACTCGCGCAGCAGGCCGATGATTTGTTCTTCCGTTTTAACGTCTACGCCGGTGAATGGCTCGTCCAGCAGGATAACTTGACCGTCTTGCGCCAGCGACCGCGCAAGAAACACGCGTTTGCGTTGGCCGCCGGACAGCTCGCCAATCTGGCGGGTTCTGAAATCTTGCATGCTGACGCGGCGCAGGGCCTCGTCTACTGCGTCATGGTCTGCTTTTTTGGGGCGGCGCAGGAAACCCATGTGGCCATAGCGGCCCATCATGACGACGTCCTCAACCAGAACGGGGAACGCCCAATCGACGTCCTCGGATTGCGGAACATACGCCACGAGATTTTTGGCTAACGCTTCTTTTACATCAAGGCCAAGGATTTTGATTTCCCCTTTGGCGGCAGGCACGAACCCCATAATAGCCTTAAACAGTGTTGACTTGCCGGAACCGTTCACACCCACCAATGCGGTCACCGTGCCGCGCGGCACTTCAAAACTCGCGTTCCAAAGGGCGGTATGACCATTGCGATACGTTACCGTCACATCCTGTGCCGAAATGCCAACACTGGTTTTGGTATCTTGATGGTCAGCTAAAGTTTTTTCGTCACGCATGTCGTTTCCTTTGGCCGGTACTGCCGTTGTCGCTTAACGCAGGTGACCTGCGGCACAGGTACCGCAGGCCAATTACTTTTATTTTAGTTTAACTTAGTTCATTGCAGATGTCAGTCCATCGGCCACTGTACTGGATGTCACACGCAGCAGATCAAGGTAAGTCGGAACTTCACCATCTGGTTCGCTAAGGCTGTCGACATAAAGCACGCCGCCATAAGCCACACCGGTTTCGCGTGCCACCTGTTCAGCAGGGGCAGTATTGACCGTACTTTCACAGAAAACTACTGGAATGTCATTATCCCGAACACCATCAATAACGGCGCGTACCTGTTGCGGCGTGCCGACCTGATCTGCGTTCATTGGCCATAGATACAATTCCTTCATGCCAAGATCACGCGCGAGGTAGCTAAATGCGCCTTCGCAGGTCACCAACCAACGGCGATCTTCGGGGATTTCCGCAATGGCAGCGCGCAGTGGTTCAATGGTGGCGCGAAGCTCTTCTTTATAGGCTTCCGCATTGGCCATGTATGTTGCGGCGTTGTCGGGGTCCTGCGCGACAAAGGCGGTAACGATGTTGTCGATGTAGATCAGAGCGTTATCCAAACCCATCCAAGCATGTGGATTGGGCTTGCCTTCGTAGCTGCCCGAGGAAATTGAAATGGGGTCAATGCCGTCGGTCAGCGTAGCGGATGGCACATCTTCCATGTTGGTCAGGAACTGTTCGAACCAGAGCTCCAAGTTCATGCCGTTCCACAAAATCAGGTCGGCATCAAACGCACGCACGATATCTTGGGGTGTAGGCTCGTAGCCGTGAATTTCAGCGCCTGGTTTGGTGATGGACACTACGTCTGCTGCGTCGCCTGCTACATTCGCAGCCATATCGGCAAGCACCGTAAAGGTCGTGACAACCTTCATGCGATCGTCTGCAAGAGCACCAGTGGCAGAGATCGCAGTTATAGCCGCGATAGCTGTCGTTTTAAGGAATCGGGATAGCATTCAAGTCTCCACTAAATAAGCCTAGCTTCTGTAAATGCAAATCACTCGCAACTGTCAATTGTTATTGCGAATTATTTGCAAAAAGATTTCCGACTGGTTATGAAGCTTACAGAAGCTTAGGATAACAAGATGAATGCTGTGCCTGATAAGATAGATGACACGCTTCGCGAAGCAGGCATACGTGTGACGCAACAACGGCGAACAGTTATCGCGGCCTTGGTGCAAAGCCACGACCATCCAAGCGCTCAAGACGTGTATGCGCGTGCCAAATTGGTGGACAGCAGTGTGTCTTTTGCGACCGTCTACCGCGCGCTCGCAACTCTAGCAGATGCCGGTATTGTCCAGCGTATTGCTGTCGACGATGGTCCGGCGCGGTTTGAAATGGCAACGAAAACCGAGCATGATCATTTGGTCGATGTTGACAGTGGTGAGGTGCTGGAGCTGGCATCTAAAGAGTTGTTCACCCTAAGATCACGTCTGGCAGCAGAACTTGGATATGAAATCCTCAGCCAGCATTCGGTTCTTAGGGTGCGTAAGCTCAAAAAACGTTGAGTCGCTCAGAATTTTGCACTGTCGTGAATGTTCAAAATCAACAAATGCTGCCTTTTGATCAATCACTAGCAGTTTCGCTTTTTAAATCATAGCCGGCTTTCACTGCTCCCGCACAGGATCTTGATGTTGAAGGTCCGCTTCTTCTTTAGTTGAACTGAGGCTTCGCAAACGCAGCGAAGGTCCGCAATCCGCCCCTTTTGACATATTGAGCGTTTCTGCCAATCGTTAGAACCAACAGATGAAGTCAAAAAAAAGAGTGTCATTTCTCCCGCCCGAACACCCCGTAAGGAATGTCCGGACGAGGTTTTTTGATCCAGGCCCAGCTTTGCAGGCTTTTTATGTGCTCCCAACTGGCAGCCTGACCCCATCCACAATCTCCCGCTTCTGGGCATCAGATATCCCAGCGGAGTACAGCCCGTAGGTCAGCTTGTTCTGCGACCTTGCCGACTGATGCCCCACGAGGGTTGCGGTGAAGTGCTCGGGAACCTCTGTGAGATCACACTGGGTTATGAACCACTTGCGGGTTGAGTGGAACACGGTGCCGTGGAGTTCCGGGTGTTTCTGCCTGAGCTTTGCGTAGCGCTTCACAACCTTGTCCACGGTGAGCCTGGGGAATAACCAGCCTTCCAGCGGCAGGGATGTATCCAGCAGCTGCTCGAGGGCAGGGTGCAGGGGTATCTCGCGCTCCGCCGCCTTGGACTTCAGGAGACGCAGAGCATTTGGGCGGAGGTGGAGGAAGCGGCCAAGGTTTCCTTTCTTGGTTATGTCCTCAGCCATGAGCCCGCACAGCTCCCCCGAACGCATCCCCGTGAGCAGAGCAAACAGCAGGGCGTTGTGCAGCACCCTGTCCTTTGCCCCCAGGAGGATGCTGACCTGCGCGTCTGTCAGGACCCCATGAGGGTTTACCTCTGGGCGCTCCCTGACCTTGAGGGCCTCCCAAGGGTTATCCTGTAACTCCCCTTGTTCCACACACCACGCGAGGAACTGCTGCATCTGCGTCAGGATCCGCTGCTGGGTCTGTGGCGTGAGGTACGTGCCCTCCAGCTCTGGTGACAGCACCGCCAGCTGACTGAGTGACGCCGCCTGCGCAGCCCGGTACTTCCTGACGTTGGGCGACAGGTTGGCAATGTGACCCAGGACTTGCTTGCCTAGCTCCAGGGTAACGTCCCCAACCTGCTTGGACCCCAGATGTGACCTCAGCAGTTCCAATGCAAAGCGGACCGACTTGTAGCTCCCTGGACGCAACCTGCTGGAGACGTCAGCAAGATACTCAGTCGCCAGGTCGGCTACTGACCGTTGCCCCAAGAGGCGGGCCCGCTGGTGTCTAGGTGCAGCAACAGCAAGGGTGAGGACGGCTGCTGTCCCGTCAGTGTCTGCACCTGCGCGGGGTGTAACAACATGCCCCTCTGCCTCAGAGACAATGCTGGTGAAGGTTTGGTTGAGCTCAATGCTCCGCCGCTTAGCTTCCTTGGCATCGACGGTTTTAAGAGAACGCTTGAGACTGGAGCCCAGAAGTTCCTGAAGGTGTTTGGGGTAGGTCCTGCGGTAAACCCAGGTGTTGTGGGACTTGTAGGCATACTTGATCTGTGGGGACATGACGTCTCCTTCCTGGGGCAATTGCCCCGGTTTGATGGTGTGGATGGGTTTTTGTGTTTGGGATCAGGGTGCGTCAGGGACTAAGCCCTTCCCTGACGCCTGCTCGGACTAAGTTGGTCTCGACAAGACCTGCAGAACCAACACGATGTCTGGTTCTCCGTATTCCCCAGCAAGGGGACCTGTGAGGGCAGTGCCTGTGATGCAGTCCTCGAAGACCTCCTCGACCAGAAACTGATGTGAGGGGATGTCGTCAAAGCCAGCAATCAACACAGTGCTGCCAGGGGTGATGGTAAGGTCTGTCATCTCACCCCCTCCTTGTCATGATGAGGTCAGGCAACAGCAGGCCAAGGGTTAGGCTTAGTGGGATTGGAAAGGGGAAAGGCTGTAGCATGCTCGGCAAGCCAGCCAGCACCACAATGGCCCCTGCCAGGACCTGTGGGACTGCCAGTGAGATGTCCCAGCGTTTGCGCAGCTGCCACTGTAGGACAAGCCGAAGAGCACCCCCTGCAAGAGCAAGGGCTGTGAAGGTCGTAAACATGATTGGTCTCCATGATGATTGATATCATCATAGAGGCTCAAAAGTTCTCAGTTTTGGGACGGAGTGGGCAGTGCCTTCGAGTACCCAACTAGCCGAGTACCCGAGTACCCAGGTATCTAATTAGACAAGTAGGCTAGTAGGCAGCCCAGAATCTTGCCCTAGGCTTTGATGCTTCTTCGATTGTTCATGTACTCGATGCAGCATGGTGATACCCGCTTACGGGCCCCCTATACGGACACACTTAGGGCCTCCCCATATGCCTCACAGGATTAGCATCTCGACAGGGTAGTAGGGGTTCTTGTCGGTGGTGACATCCTATGTTGCCACCCTCCCTCAGGTCTTCTTACGGGTCCCCTATATGAAGAGCCTTAGAGGGTCCCCTTAAGGTATTATTGTTCTTCTGTTATTCATCACAAACATACTCACCTTCTAGGGTTACTCCTTGGGTCCTCCTGTGGGGAGACCTCGAGAGTTTCCCTCAGGTGCTTCCTGGGACCGGCATGCAGGAGGAGGGTCTTGGGTATTACTGATCATTTACCATTGGTGATGTCTTACGGGGTCTTCTTACGGGTCCCCTATATGAAGAGCCTTAGAGGGTCCCCTTAAGGTATTATTGTTCTTCTGTTATTCTACTACCAACATACTCACCCTGTAAGGACTTACTTGGGATGACCTGAGGGGTCCCAGGACATCAGCAAGGATACTTGCTCCTTACGGGTCCCCTATATGAAGAGGGTTAGATACCCCCCTTAGGACCTTGTGTATTGATGTTGTTCTTATTGATTATTCACAACAACACACCCCAACTGGCTATCCACTTTAGGAGTATCTTGGGACTACCCTAAGGTCACATCTGGGGTGATACCTGTATGTTCCCTGAAGACCTGCTTCATGACTGCCTCAGCTTTGTCTGCGTTATCATCCCGAACAACAACAGCATCATGGACAGGCAGGGCAACGATATCTTTCGACCTGAGGGTTTCCAGCACATCGACCAAGATATCTGACTCCTTACGGAAGAGTTGCATACCAATCCCTGAGGTCATCAGTGGGTAGATAGCAGGGTGTTTGCTCTCAATTGCTGCAAGGATATCGCGGATGTTGGTATGCGATGGTAGGTGCTTACGGGCACCCTTGGGCATCCTCCTAGGTACCTTGCTACTGTTGATGAGGGCTTGGATGACTGTCTTGATGCCCTTGCGATAGCTTGTTGGGATGCCTTGTGTTGATAGGTCATACAGGTCCCCCTCAGGAGGGTTGGCACCTGTTAGTCCATACAGGATTGCCAAGCTCATCTGTCCGTAGTCGAGCTCCACACACCAATCATCCTCGATGAGGATATGCTCCTGACGCTCATCCGAAGACATGGCTTGCCAGAACCCACCGTAGAGCCTGCCGCCTTGTGCAAAGTCTGAGTTGTTGAAGATGCGACGTAGGCGACGGTGTGCTGGGTCCGCTTTTGGGTGATTACAGGTGATGTCCGCAGTGTCGAGCCAGGCATTGATGTCGGTCATCTGCTGACGCAGGGCGAGGGTTGTCTCATCGTCCTCGTACTCTTGATACTTGGCGTTGCTGTTGGAATGACGTTTGGGCATACGAAGCACCAACACTTCTTCCTCAGTGGCAGGGCCTAGGTCATCCCTCGTGATGCCAAAGCCCTCTATGCGGGACAGTAACTTTGGCCCGGCCTTCAGTATGGTCTGCTGGCCTCCCGCAAAGGCAACGTTCAGGTCGTCATCGACAATCTTGAAGGTACTGTGGCCTTTCTCAAGAACGACAAAGTCCATCTCTGGTGCTGACATCAGGTCCAAGATGGCTGGAAGTGTCTTCCCTAAAGCTGTCCCCTTGTACCGTGATTTTGCTCCTAGGGTTTTTTTGCTGAGGGGGAGGTGGATGCTGTCGTTGTCCGCTCCAAGCTCCACAGCACACAGGTCACACAGGATGGCCTCAATTATACGGTCATACGTTACCTGGTCAGCTGGTCTGCGAGCTCTCTTGCGTGTTTGGTAAAAGAGCTCATACTCACTCATTTGGACCTGCACTTCTGCGATGAGGGCCATGAGCTTATCAGTCTTTGCACACAAGAATGGGTTAAATGCGCGGGCTTTGTTCATTGAATTATTATCCAGCAGGATATCAATCACCACACCCTCACCATATGCTCCCGCATGACCTCTAGGGCATACCCTGAGCCGTAGTTTGCAGCGACTGAGTTTGAGCTGTGGCCGAGGAGGGCCAGGGATATGGCTTCGGGACAGCCTGTATTGCGCAGCTTGTCCTTCATGCGGTGGCGTAGGGAGTGGATTGTCACCTTGGGATCACTGATGTGGGTGCGCAGACGCTTCATCAGCATGGCGGAGGCGGCATCACTGCCACGGGGTCGGGCATAGGCGGGGAAGATGGGGTCGGTATCCAAGAGCCCAACCTGCTGCTGTCTGAGGCACTCTGTGGCCCTGGGTGACAGCGGGATGCTTCTGCTGGAGGTCTTTGTCTTGAGGCCACGGTGGTCATTGGGGCGGATGTGCAGGATGGCCTTGTCGAGGTTGACATCTCTGGATTCCAGCCCAGTGACCTCTGCCAAGCGGGCTCCAGTGTCGGTCAGGAGAACGAGCAGAGCCGCGGCTACCTCACTGCTCTCGAAGGCAGGTGTCATAAGGTCGAGGTGCTCATCCGTGACGGGAAGTCGATCGGTGTTGCTGCTGCCCGCTCCTTTGATCTTGATCCCTTGGAATACGTTACGCTGTTCCAGGTCGTTCTCGATGATCACATGGTTCATGGCCGCCTTGATGACCCCAACGGTGCGAACA
>Ga0209279_10000261_pt1 | contig 35898 bp, 30 predicted proteins | sample CoawatmetaG00DNA_3_FD_187508 | JGI IMG/M metagenome (GOLD analysis project Ga0209279, IMG submission 187508) | Marine microbial communities from the West Antarctic Peninsula - Coastal water metaG006-DNA (SPAdes) (version 2) | ecosystem: Environmental > Aquatic > Marine > Coastal ...
ATAAATACACTACATTAACAGTAGAGGAATTAAGACTTAAATCTAAGGCGTTGCAGGTATGTGTAGACCTCTTTCCTAAAATTAGATTGCAAATACCTGAACCAGCTACAGACTTATTTGATATTTAAGGCAATAAGATGATTCAAATTACAGGGGTCTTGGTTGACCCAACGAACCAACCAATACAGACTACTCTACGAGTTACTGCGCAGAATAGCGTCACATCTATTACTAGTGCGTCAGCTACTGTAGTTATTGGAGTAGACGGTCTTTACGACTTTAATTTATTAAAGGGCAATTATCGTATAGACTTCTTAACTGATGATGAGTACAACATTGGAACACTAGTAACTGTGGCAGTAGATACTCCTGCAGTTATTACCTTACCTGTGTTGCTAGAGAGTCATAGTTATGGTGCAATAGAGCTAGATAATGTAGCATTACTAGAAGCTCGAATTCTTACCTTAGAATCTCGTGTTACTATTTTAGAGGGTTAAACAGGTATGTCTGATGTAAAGAATACAACGGCAGTGAAAACTAATTGGAAGAATCCACCATCACTGATGGATTTAAAAGATGACTACACAGCCGTAGAGTCATCTCACAGCACTTTAGTAGCAAAAGTGGATACTTGGTTATATAACCTTAATCCACCTAGTGCTAAGGCTAAGAGGACTGCTGACGAGAGTAACCCTTTTAAAACAAGTAAAGCTAATCCTGTTAATGAAGGTAGGTCTAAACTCCAATCTAAATTAATACGTAAGCAAGCAGAATGGAGATACACTTCGTTATCTGAACCATTCCTCAATACTCCAGATATCTTCAAGATACTGCCGGTTACAGCAGAAGATGTATTCTCTGCTAAACAGAACCAGTTGGTATTGAACAATCAGTTTAATAATCAGATCAACAAAGTTGCACTTATAGATAAAATGTCTCGTGTAGGTGTTAACGAAGGTACTGTTATATTCAAAGTAGCTTGGGAAAGTGAGAGCACTGAAATAGAAGTAGAGTACCCAATATATGAATTGATACCTGCTACCTTACCTGAGCATGTACAGTTATTACAGGAAGCATCACAAGCAGACCCTGCTACGTTACCTCCTGAGTTAGCTGCAGCATTAGAACAGTCAAGTACCACTGGCTCACCTTTCATCCCTAACCCTACTGGTGAGATGGAAACAGTTATAGAAGAGAAGGTAGTTAAGAACCAACCTACTGTAGATATTTGTAACTACCGTAATGTACGTATTGATCCATCATGTAATGGTGATATCGACTTAGCAGAATTTGTCATCTATGACTACGAGACTAACTACTCTCAAATGGAGAAGGCAGGTTACTACAGTAATTTAGATACTATTAGAGATGGTAATAATAACTCAGTTATTGGTTCACCTGATCATAGTTCTAATTGGGCACAATCAGGGTTCATGTTTAAAGACTCACCTCGTAAGAAGTTTGTTATTACTGAGTACTGGGGTTACTGGGATATTGATGGAGATGGTATCACTAAACCTATCGTAGCTGCATGGGTAGGAGATGTCATGGTTCGTCTTGAAGAGAATCCATATCCAGACCAAGAGTTACCTTTTGTTGCTATACAGTATTTACCAGTTAAGGAAGAAGTAAGTGGTGAACCTGATGGTGAGTTACTTATTGATAACCAGAATGTTGCTGGTGCTCTTATGCGTGGAATGATTGATTCTATGGGTAAGTCTGCTAATGCACAGACAGGTATTAAGAAAGGTGCTTTAGATGTAATCAATAAACGTAAGTTTGAAGCAGGTAAGGACTATGAGTTTAACGATGTAGGTGATGCACAGAATAGTATCTATATGCACAAGTTCCCTGAAATACCGATGTCAGCATATACCTTATTGAATATGCAGAATACTGAAGCTGAGAGCCTCTCAGGAGTCAAAGCATTCGCTAATGAGGGAATTAGTGGTAATGGGTTAGGTGCAACAGCTGCTGCTGCTAATGGAGCTCTAGGAGCTGCTGCTCGAAGAGAGATTGGTATATTACGTAGATTTGCTGAAGGTGTTAAGAAGGTTGGTCGTAAGATTATTGCGATGAATGCTGAGTTCTTATCTGAAGAAGAAGTAGTACGTATTACTGCTGATGAGTTCGTACCGGTTAGACGAGATGATTTAGCAGGTAAGTTTGATTTAGAGTTACGTATTTCTACTGCTGAAGCAGACGAACAGAAAGCTAAAGAATTAGCATTCATGTTACAGACTACTGGACAAGCATTTGGTGTTGAGTTCTCTAAGATGATACTTGCTGAGATAGCTGATTTACGTAAGATGCCTCACTTAGCTAAACAATTAAGAGAGTTTGCACCACAACCTGATCAACACCAACAAGCAGTACAACAATTAGAATTGGCTGAAAAACAAGCTGAAATTGCTAAAACTCAGGCAGAAACACAGAAAATCCTTGCAGAAGCCCAATTATCTGGTACAAAGGCTACTAACACACAAGCTGACACAGATAAGAAGAACTTAGACTTCGTTGAACAAGAAGCTGGTGTGACACAGGCAAGAGATTTACAGAAACATGGAGAACAGGCTAAATCCAATATGGAGCTAGAAGCTTTTAAAAACTTAATTCAACCTCAAAAACAAACAGACCCAATGGCTTAGGCTACGGTTAAGGAAATATAATGTCAGACTTAAATGAAGTATTGGTATCACTAGAAGAAGTTCAAGAGCAGATTAAATTAGCTGAGTTGTTAGAACAATTACATCGCAGTCCTGCTTTCAAGAAGTTAATTGGTGAAGGGTACTTTAAGACTGAGGCACAGAACCTAGTAGGTATGATGGCTCACCCGATGAATGAAATGAGTAAGGAACAAGTACAGAATAAGATGGTAGGTATTTCTGCACTTAAGGCATACTTCAATATGATTTACCGTAAAGGTGAAACAGCGAAACAATCTCTTCTTGATCACGAAACTGCGATTGAAGAAATAAGTGGGGAAGAATAATATGTCTGAAGCTATTCATGAACTATCGGATGAGGACTTTGCTAAGACTTCTGCCGAAGACTTTCGTGTTGATGCAACAGAAGAAGCACAAGACGATTTAAGCGATGATAATGATTTACTTGATCAATCACCCGAAGAAGAGTTAAACTCTACCACAGAGGACGATGAGGATGTCTCAGAAGAAGAATCAGAAGAAGAAGATGATGACGCTGATGAGACAGAGGAAGCTGAGGAAACTGACGAAGAAACGGAAGTAGCCGAAGCAGAGCCAAGTGATGCTGATGAGCAGTACCAAGCTCAATTAGCTGAGATCATGGCTCCAATCAAAGCAGCAGGACGAGAGGTAACTCTTAAGACTGCTGAGGAAGCCCGAACATTGATTCAAATGGGTGTGGATTACTCAGATAAGATGAGAGGTATGAAACCTCATCTTAAGACACTCAAGATGTTAGAAAATAATGGATTGCTGGATGAGGCCAAACTAAGTTACTTAATCGACTTAGATAAAAAAAATCCAGAGGCAATCTCGAAGTTATTGAAAGACAGTGAGTACGATGTACACAGTCTGGATATTTCAGAGGAAAGCAAGTATACACCTAGCGACCATTCAGTTAGTGACAGTGAAGTAGAACTGGATGAAGTAGTATCACGTATACAGGATACCGCTTCATTTTCAGATACGATGGACTTAGTTAATGATAAATGGGATGACACTAGTAAACGTACTCTTGTGGCAAAACCTGCAATGCTTGAAGCTTTAAATACACATATGTCCAATGGCACGTTTGATACTGTTATGACTGAAGTGGAAAGAATCAAGTTGTTTGGGGGTCTAACCGGTCTTTCCGATTTAGAGGCTTATCAGAAAGTAGGTATGCAGATGCAAGATCAGGGTAACTTCAATGCTCCGGCAAAGGTAGCTCCGAACAAGGTATCAGGTAAACCGAAAACTGTGCTTGATAATGATCGTAAGGATAAGAAGCGTAGAGCTAGTCCGTCCAAGAAAGTTAATTCAAATAAGAGTGATCCGAGTTTCGACCCGATGATCTCCTTAAGTGATGAAGACTTTATTAAAAAATTTAACAAAAACTAGGAATATAAATCATGGCGTTAACATATAACAACCCTGCTGGTGGTACAGCTTCAGATATCGGCCCACAAATCCGTACTGATTATTACCATAAGAAAGCTTTAATCGAAACAGTTAAAGAGCGTTACTTCTCTCAAACTGCTGACGTTACTGCTATGCCTAAACACTTCGGTAAGAAGATTAAGCAATACCACGTAATGCCTTTACTTGATGACCGTAACGTCAATGACCAAGGTATCGATGCTGCAGGTGCTACATCTGTTGGTGGTAACTTATATGGTTCAAGCAAAGATGTTGGTTCAATTACATCTAAGCTACCATCACTAAGTGAAACTGGTGGTCGTGTTAACCGTGTTGGTTACACACGAATTACTTTAGAAGCTGAGCTACAGAAGCAAGGTTTCTTCCATGAATTTACTCAAGATTCTCTTGATTTCGATTCAATGGATGACTTGTACGAGCATATCTCTCGTGAACTAATCAACGGTGCTAACGAAATCACTGAAGATATGTTACAGATTGATTTGTTAAATGGTGCAGGTGTTGTACGTTTCGGTGGTGTTGCTACTAACAACGCTGGTGTTATTGGTGAAGGTAGTGATATCTCTGAAATCGATTATGACGATTTACAGCGTATGTCTATCGATTTAGATAACAACCGTACCCCTAAGAAAACTAAAGTAATTACTGGTTCACGTATGACTGATACTTCAGTTGTTGCTGCTGGCCGTATCTTATACTGTGGTTCTGAGATGATTCCTACGTTTACTCGTATGACTGATCACCACGGCAATGCTGCTTTCGTTGGTGTTGAGCATTACGCTTACTCTGGCGATTACAAGCAAGGCGTGAACATGATTCACGGTGAGATTGGTAAAGTTGGTGACTTCCGTATTATCGTTGTTCCAGAAATGATGAGCTGGACTTCAGCTGGTGCTACAGAAACTGCTGCTAACGGTGGTTACCGTGCAACTGCAGCTAAGTACGATGTATTCCCATTACTATGTGTTGGTGATTCAGCGTTTACTACTGTTGGTTTCCAAACAGCTGGTGAGATGGTTAAGTTCAAGATTACTACTAAGATGCCGGGTGATGCTGTTGCAACACATGCTGACCCGTTTGGCGAAGTAGGCTTCAGTTCAATCAAGTGGTGGTATGCTTGTATGATCTTACGTGCAGAACGTATTGCATTAGCTAAGTCAGTTGCTCGCGTATAATAACCGAGTAGTTTGAACCAAATACAAGTCCTCCTAGTGAGGACTTTTTTGGTAGAAGCATTCTGCTTTTGACCCTACCTTTAAAGGAAATGGAAATGTCAGACACTATTGAAGAATATGAAGAACCAAGTATCCCGTCAGAAATTGACTCATTAAAGCAAACTGCCGATAACATGAATATTAAGTATTCAGGTAACATTGGTATTGATGCATTGAAAGCTAAGATTGCTGCTAAGCAACCTGTTAAAGCTGCTGAGCCAGTTGGTAAAGGTGCACGTATGGTTGCATTGAAACGTGAAGCTACCAGACTAGTACGTATTCGTGTTGCTAACATGAGTCCTCATGAGAAGTCATGGAAGGGTACATGGGCAATGGCTGCTAACAAAGCAGTAGGTACGTTAAAGAAGTTTGTACCATTCAACGTAGATTATCATTTAGAGCACTTCTTGTTTGAAGTTATCCGTGATAAGAAGTGGCGTGAAGAGTATGAAATTTCAGATGGTAAAGGTGGCAAGGTTAAGAAGAACCGATTTGTTCCTTGTTACACCATTGAAGTACTCCCTGACTTAACTCCTAAAGAGTTACAGGCATTAGCAGATGACCAGAAGAAACGTGGTTCAATCGAAGAAGATTAATACTATCGAGCCAAGTAACATTGGCTCTTTTCTTTTGTACAGGAACAAATTATGCCATTAAATATTAAAGAATTAACCGGTGGTGAGGTTAAGGGTGCAGGTTTATATGATGAACTTATGCGTACCAGTAAAGCTCACCTAACCGAAGAGTATGATGCAGGCAGAGTTACAGGTGCTGATTACGGCACAGTATACTTAGGTGTTATGCAATCTAACTTACAAGCAGCTACACAATACTTACTTCAGTATGAACTAACGAACCAACAACTACTCTTGGTTCAAGAACAAGTTGCCCAAGCGAAGAAACAGAATGAATTGCTTGAGTTACAGAAGTCTCAATTAGTTATTGCCAATGCTACTGCTAATTATAACCTTAGTGTTATGTTGCCAGAGCAGAAGTTACAAGTAGTAGCACAGACAGCATTAGTAACACAGCAGAAGGCACAATCTGTTGCACAAGTCACATTAGTAGGTAAGCAGGTAATACAAGCAACTGCCCAAACTGACTTGGTAGGTAAGCAAGAAGATTTAGTTGCTGAGCAAATCTTAGAGGTTAAGGATGCATTACTAGCAACACCTGTTAGTGGGCTTAACTTAGCTAAGGTAAATAAAGCAGAAGCAGAAGTACGCTTACTAGGTCAACGTAAGACTACTGAGCAAGCACAAACAGAAGGAGTTGTTACTGATACTAATGGAGTACTTACTAACACTATTGATGGTATTCTTGGTAAGCAGATGGAACTTATCTATACACAACGTCAAGGCTTCTTGCGTGATGCGGAACAGAAGACTGCTAAGATATTTGCTGATGCATTCAATGTAGCTCATTCAATTACTCCTGATTTGAATTTACCTGATGCATACAGATTGGGTCCCAACCAAGCAGAATTAATCATGGAGAAATTGGCGGGAGGAATTAACGTAGATATCCCTACTGCCACGCCTACTCCATAACCTGCTTAAGTAGGTTTATGATTTAATGGATACATGTTACCCAAGGGAACCTAATTGGTTCCCTTTTTATTTATACAGGAAAGTGTCTTATGGCAACCGAAACATCATATCACTCGTCATCACAGCGCCTGTACGCTGATGTGAAGGGTATAGTAGACCAGACAATACTATCGTCAGCAATACAGAACTTAAACATATCAGAGTCTCTCTCAAACAACCTCATGAATGGTGTGTCTGCTAAAGCCACTGCAATGTACCGGTATGGTAAACGTACTGAGGATGGTGGTGAGGGGTACTACCTAGGATTGCCTTATGGCTCAAAATCATATATCTCCTCTGCACGGATTACGGTAACCAAACTAATAATAGAAAGAGAAATAAACTCCATAATCTATATTGATAAGTATAGTGTTGATAAGGACACTCCAGACCACTATGCACATGAGATTATGCAGAACTCATATGGATGGAATGCTACCAGCAATATTCTAAGTAATCCTCCATTTGACTCTCTGGGTGAGACAGTCACATATGGTGGTTCAGAGGTCACAGGAGAGGGCTCTATTGCTATTACGTACAATTATGGCACATTGACCTATGTTCAGGATATTAGTGGCTTGGATGCCATTATAAAGGACTTATACTACTATGTGAATTATCGGGTTGTAGATAATAAAGGAGAGCCATCAGGTGCTATGCAATACTGGAGGTACAGAGAGAACGCAGGTACTCACCCAGAGTTAACAATACACGAGGTTGACGAAGATTTGATATCTCCATTCTATCCAATCGTTCCATTGAGAGAAGATAGTGTAGATTTAACTGACCCCCTTACAAGGAATGAGCCAAACTACCGTAGTAGTAAACAGTGCTTACGTTATATTAATATTGATATCGATCAAATTGTGGAAGGGTTAAACGAGAATGAGGATATTGCCACAGTAGATCATGCTTATATCATGTTAGGCATTGATTTAGCGACAGAGCTGCAAGCATCTAAAAAGTACTTATATGAGTTCTTTAATGATTTAGCTACCTCATCATCTATGGACCAAGGAGATTTTGATTACTGGTTTAAGAATAATAACGGAACAACCCCACCACCTGTAAATACTATTGTAATTGCAGATGCGAAATATAGGAGTGAGTTATCATGGAACTTCATTAGTAAAACCACTGTGCATGGGGTCATTGGCTCAGGTAAGATAGGTGAGGTTACTATTGCAGCAGTACAGCATCATGATGTAACTACAGATAATGATGGTTATGAGAGCTATGATAGATACACGGGTCTTTATGTAAGCAAACAAATAAGTAAGACCCAGTATGTTAAGTTATTTGTGCGGGACTTATTACATATTAACTATGTATATAGTGGCCATACTATAAAAACTAGTATCATTACTGCTTTTGATCCTGATTACTTACAAGGCAACTTCATTATACCGGTGAACCATGTATTAGCTAAAAACTTAGGCATTATTCATGGGCATGACATGTTACAGGATGCAATACGTGTTGTATTTAATAGCAAGATACGCACTCACTTAGAGTGGTATGAGACTAAGGAATTTAGGATAATAATTGTAATCCTTGTTGTAATATACGAGGTTGCAACGCTTTTTGCTGATGGAGGGGCAGCGTTTACTTGGGCAACTGCATTGATGGCGGCAGGTGAAATACTCCTAGAAATGATAGTATACAGTTTAATAGCCGGGGCAGTATTACAAGTAGCAAGAGATGTATTTGGGGAAGAGGTTGCTTTAATGCTTGCTATAGCAGCAACCTTCGTTACTTTTGATGCTACTACTGGCTTCGCTCTAGGCACTAATTCAGCAATGCAAATATATAGTGCAGTGACGCAAGCTATCACAGGAGCGAACACACTATATCAACAGAACGAGATGCGTAAATTAGAGGGTGAACAAAAGGAGATAGATACCTTACGTGAACTATATATGGAAGAGCACGAGGATGATATTGATGACCCTTTAGGCTTACTTGGTCTTGGTTCAGAATATACTTATACATATGATGTTGTTAAAGACAGCCCTTCGTATTATTATACACGTACAATACATGCTGGTTTTATAGACACTACTGCCATAATAGGTCCAGAATACTATGTGGATAGTCAGATGCAACTTGACCTTCCTTACAGTCCAATACGAACACGAGTTTTTTAAGGAAACACTATGACTACTACTACATTTAATAAATCAGCAAATAATTATAATACAATAGGGGGACAGTCCCCTAACCTGTATGCACAAACAGCATTACAGAATAACCCACTATTTTCTAACCTTGCCCCACTACAAAGTAATAACACTAACCAGTGGGCACCAAAAGATGTATTCCAACAACAACAACAACAAACACCCTTCAACTTATTTGAAGCGAATAATAACCCAGCTCCGGCTAATCAGTTTGGGCGTAATCCTGATGGAAATACGCAAACTAATATGTTGTTTGGTGCTGGTAACTTAGCTGCACCTACTGCGCAACAGCTAGGGTTGGAGAGTTATACCGCTGAACCTACAAAGGTAGGGACCGATAATGCACTAGGTTTTACCATGCCAGAGATTCAAATACCTGAAGTTAAGATTGCTGAAATGGAGAAGCAAGAGTTTAAGTTTAATAAAGATGATATAGAAACTGAAAAAGGTATGTTTGATAACATGACCGGTAAGGATTGGCTCAATGCAGGTGTTAACACTATTGGTGCTGTAGGTAGCCTTTGGTCAAGCATTGCATCAACTAATGCAATGAAAGATAAAGTACAGGTAAGTCGTGATGCATTAAACTTTGATATTGCGAAAGATACCCGACTACAAGATGCCTATAAAGCAGCACGTTCAACATAAGGGGAATTATGATGTCAGAACCAATTACGTATAGAAATATGGCTGCTAAGAATGCAGCTAGATACAGTGACACTGCTTTGTTCGGTGAAGGTGATCAACTGAATGCACCCCAAGACCAATTACAAGTAGGGGACAGTAGTGGTACAGGTATGATTGATATGATAGATACCAATCAACAAGGTAGCTTTGGTGGCTTCATGAATGCAGCCAACTCAGCTTTGAATGTACATTCTACTGCAGAGAACAGAGCTACGTCAGCTAACACCTCAGATGCATTGGCTCAACTAGGTAATATCAAATCTAATGAGCAATGGCAGAGTGCTGTAGATTCGGGACAATTTTCTGATGAGCAGTTGAAAGCTACATATGGACGTAACATTAATATAGACCAGTTACGTAAAGCACAAGAAGGTAAGAAAGACTCTACAAATAAGTACTCGTTTACTGAAGGTATGCGTAGTATTAGTCAGGAGATTGGTGAGTTATCTAGTAGTGATGCATTAGCTAGAATAGCACAACTGGGCCGTAAGTATGACCAAGATACTACAGCACCTATTGCTAGTTTTGCTGCTACACAAGCAGCAGGCAGAGCTAACTTAAGTGATGACCAGAAAGCTAATGTTGCAAATAATGTAGCAGAAGCTGGGAACCATATGGGACTCTTCACTACCGAGGCTAACAAAACTTACAACGATGAATTACGTCTAAAGGGTATAGATATAGATGGTATTAATAGTTTCAAATACAAAGAGGGTGATGAGAACAAAATTGGAGATTACATATTATCTAAGACAAAAAAAGATCTAGCTGAGCTTCACGGTATTGCAGAGGGTATTCAGAAGATAGAACGAGAGACTGGCCAAGCACTATCTTATAAAGACTTTTCCACAGCTGTAGAAGCAACTGAAGGTTTTTGGTTTATCACAGATGATACTGTTAAGTTTGGTAAGGGTGCTGTAGATGGCATCATTACCCGAATGAAGGAACGTAAAAGAAAAACTAGCCTATATGATACAAAGACAGCAAAACTGCAGGAGACTATACGTAGTGAGCAATCCCGTGTAGATCGTAAGGTAGGTGCCTATGCTAAAACTGTAGGTAAGAATGCGCTGTATAATACTTACAATGATGACAGAGCTTTAGCTGCCTTTGGTGGATTTGGTAAAAAGGAAGCTGTTGCTAAACTTAAAGATAAGCCTAAGCCTAAGCCTGACCCTACTGAAACAGTAGATACTTCACCAAATGGGGAGGCTATAGAAGCCCCTAGTAACACTTTACTACGTGACCCTGCTAAGAGGAACCAGTTTGAGTTTGATACCTCTAACGCCTCTCTGAGTAGAGATCCTGCGGATAGGAATATTAACCGTGAGTTACAAGATTTAGGTAAGGGAGGTTTCCGTCAACTGAAGGAGGCAGTAAACCAAGCACCTGAATCTACGTATAACTTTAATAATGGAAAGCAGTTAGTAAGTAATGCCCCTGCATTGGAGGTACGTAAAGGAGGGAATAAAAAGTACGGTCTTCTACCCCACGAATTTAATGATCTATCCTCTAAAGAGCAAAAAGAGCTTAAGAGGGTAAACGACCTTAAAAATGAGAGAATAGCTAAGAGCAATAATAAACTAAATACTGCTACCAAGGCCGCAGATAGAGAAATTAACTCCTTTATGGCTAAAGACCGCAAGGATAGTAATATCAAAGACAGGCAAAGTTCATTCTTAGTTAAGGCAGCTTACTACGCTAAGAAGGGTATACCTAATAATGTCAATATGCCTAACCTAGCAAATAAGGATGTAGCCTTATTTATAAATGAGTTTAGCCGAGTTTCTGGTAAAACACTTAACACAGTGGAAAGGACAACTATAAGAAGTAAGCTAAGTAAGTTTCTTAAAGATGGTTCGGGTTCTAAGGAAGATACCGCCATATTCAAAAGGGTACTTGAAAAAGCAGTAGCTAAGTAAGTTGAACCAATAGCTGTTACACCATATACTCAAGCCTACTACATGTAGGCTTTTCTTTTTATTATTAAGGATCCATCAATGTTCGAACAAACTCCCCCAGAAGTGTCTAGAGGGTTAAGAAATAATAACCCCGGTAATTTAGAATTCAATCCTGATAACACATGGGATGGGCAATCAACCACACGTACTGATGAAAGGTTTGCTCAATTCAACACTATGCATGATGGCTTACGTGCTATGGGAAGAACCATAGACACTAAGCGTGAGCGTGGAGAGAAGAGTATTTCTGCTATAGTTGGGTCATACGCACCCACTAGTGAAAACGATACAGCATCGTATATTAACTCTGTTGCACAAGGTATGGGATTAGATCCTAATGTAGAAATCCCTCAAGACAGAATCCCAGAATTAATGGCGAACATGGTTCACCATGAGAATGGTAGCACAGGGGATATGACACAAGAAGACTTCCAAGCTGGTTATGCTGCTGCTGCAAGAAAACCTACACTTATTGAAAGTAAGCAAGAACTTGTTGAGCAAGCAAGACAATCTAAAGCTAAACAGTTAAACCCTAATGAACAACTGGATGCTACTTTAGAACGTACTCACCAGAACCGTATGGCAGCTCTTAATGAAAGAGAAGCAAGATTATCAATACCTACTGCACCACCACAAAGAGATCCTAATGCTGCTGGCTCAGATCCATTTGCCTATAATAACTCTATAGGTAGTGCGGTAGCTAACACCGGTGTTGTTCTTGCAGCAGGTGTTTCTAATTTACTAGGTGGTCTTGTTAATTCAGGTATTGAACTTGCTGCATTAGCAGATACTGATAATGTCACAGCAGCCGATAAGAACACCTATCAAGGTATTAAAAGTAAGACTGATAGTATTGACGCACTTACAAGCCAATTGGCTGGTAGTGACCGTATGGGAGCCATACAGATCAATGATCAAATACGTAAGATAAATAACTCATTCACTGATAAAGAGAAAGCATTCCAGAAAAGTGATGCTATGAATAATATCACTGATGTAATGGAATACGCTGATGCAGGTAAAGTAGTTAAAGACTTCTTTGGTTCACTAGATAAGTTTAAAAATACTGATAAGCAAGAAGCATTCTTTGATGAAATGGGTGATGCAGGTAGTGAAGCTGTAGATAAATTTACTGATGCTAAAGCTGCATATGATAAAGGTGATTTCGCTACTGCTGCAGGACATGCGGTAGATATGGTTATAAGCGGTGTTGCTGACATTGGTGGAGGTATGTTAAGAAATCCTACTGCTGTTGCTCAGACATTCGCTGACTCTGCCCCTCAAATATACGGTATGAGTACGAATATAGTTACTAAAGTAATTACTACCTTAGCTGCAGGCGGACGTAACTCTAATGAGAATGTTGCTGCATGGCTCGAAGAAGGTACTGGTGATTCTGACCTAGCTACTGCAAGATCATTTTCAGTAGCACAAACAGTTACTGAACTTATCGGTGACAGAATGTTAGGTAATATTGGCGGTCGTACTGCTGCAGCCACACTTGCTGGAGCCAGAACAGGTACAGTTGCTGCTAAAGTGGTTAAAGGTACTGCTGCAGGTGTTGGCCAGTTAGCCACTGAAGGTCTTAAAGAAGGTATTCAGGAAACTGCTGAGAACTTACTTCAACAAGCTGCTGTAAAACAGGATGCCTCTAAGTTAGATGCTAAAGAAGCAGTTAAGTCTGGTTTCATTGGTGCTGCAGTTGGTGCTGGTATGTCTGTTCCAAGAATACCGGGAGATGTGATTAGGAATACCGCAATAGAAAAGAGACAACGTGACGAAGATGCAGTGAATGGCTTCATAGCTAGCACTTCTGAAGCAGCAGAGAGTACTGCTAAACAATTTGAGAATGGTCCTGCAAGCATTGTTAAGTCTATGGCTAAAGATGGTTTCGATGAAGCAGATATTAAAGGTGCTTCAACTGAAACATTAGAAACATTAATGACTGGAGCCAGAGAGCTTGTTGCTAGTAGAGTTATTAGTGCTGAGGAGGTTAAGTTAGGGAACTCAATCAATACAGAGATCAAACGTAGAAACCAGTTAGATGCTGATGCGAGTACTGAAGGTAATGACACAACAGTTCACGGTACTACTGAAGATAACTCAGTAGATACTGCTGTTAAAGAAAGTCTGTTAACTACTAAAGAAGAGAACATATCTAAAACTGTACTTGGTAAGAATGGCAAAATTGACTTACATAACTATAGTAATGACCAACTACATGACTTACATGTAGAAGCCTCTACTATTGCTAGTAATGAAGATAAGTCTCACTCTAAAGAAGAAGTAGCTACTGCAGGTAAAATGATTACCCAGATTGCTGATATGAAACAGGTACGTGATGCAGCAGAGACTAAAGCAGCAAGTAAAACAATCAAACAACAAGAAGAAGCAGCTGCTAATACTTCTAGTATTGCTAAGAATATAGAGGGTAGTAACTCAGTTGAGGTTCTTGGTGCAGCTACTGCAGTTATAAGTAATACTGCTACAGCTACACCAACAGAGGCAACTACTGTACTTAGTGCGATGACTGCGAATATTGCTGCTAGTTCGACTAATGAAGATGGTACTAAGACTTTTGGTAGTTCTTCTAATGCATACATGAAAGCAGAAGCAGCTAACAGAGCAGTAATTGCAGCTAACCAAGCGTTAAAGCTTACTAGTGGTACTTACAATGCTGAGGGTCTTACAAATCTATATGCAAACAATGCTGCAGCTAATGCAAGAGCTACTACCAATAAGGGAGAAGGACTTACTGGATTAACCAATGGCAACGTGGCTCAAGTACAGCAAGCAATCATTTCACTCAATGATGAAATTCGTAATAAAGAGTTTGTACTTAAACACAAAGCCCCTAATCCTAGATTAACTGAATTCCTACAGGCAGAAATTAAGCAAGCGAAAGCAGTTAAAACTTTACTTACTGCAAATGCTAAATTGAATCCTGCAATGAAGGATTTGAAAGAAGACCAACATACGACTGTACAAGGTATCGATATAGCCACAGATATTAGTACATTACAAACAAGAGCTATTAGTGAGGATGCTGGCTCTCTCAAGCTTACAGATTACGGTAATCAACAAGTACTTAGACATTTGGCTAAGGCAGGGAATTTAACCTCTGATTTAGCTGCTGAGGACGTTAAAGGCAGTATTGATAGTATTGTGGCAGGTTTGAAGTTAACCCCAGAAGAGGTTACATATTTCAATGCTATTGTCGAAAGTAAGGGAAGCAAGTTACCTAAGGGTAAAGAGTTTAAGTCAATTGTAGCTAAACTAGATGCAGCTATTAAAAATGATACTGATAGTGTTGCTAAGAATTTAGCTGACTTCATTCACTTATCTGCTCCTGATGTATTCAAAAGAGTTTATGGTGATAACAACTTAAATGATGCACGAGCATTAACTCCAGTGAGCCAAGCTGATTTAGAGGCTTCGATTGGTACTACACATAAGGCAATTACTAAGGCTGAAATTGCTGCAATCAAAACTGCTGATAGAGAAACTAAGCAATCGTACTACCGTACAATAATGGCAGCTATTAATAAACATACAGGTAAAGACTTTACTGGTACTGCTGTAACTACTCAGTCACCTGATACAGTTCTTGATGCAGGTATTACAGAAGCTGTAGCCTTCATCAATACAGAGAAGGTTAATAACACTGCTACTACTAAGAAATCTAAAGCACTCACACCTACAAGTAATTACAGAGCCAATGCAGGTATATTAAGCAGAGCCAGTAGTTACTTACAGGGTGCATTCACAGCTAAAGAGGGTTCATTAGCAAATCAGGTATCTAACTTGCTATCAGTAATGGTTGGTAAGAGTGAACATAGTGACATCCTCTATAATGGGTTAAGTGAAGTACAGCAATCAGCAATGAGAACCTTTGCTGAAAAAGTAAATACTATTGCTTCAGAATCTACTACTAACTGGAAAGCACTTGAAGGTAAGCAGACATCTACTAAGAAGGATAAGACTGGTAACCGTACTGTAACTGCTAAAGCAATCATTGATAAAATGCAGAACCCTACCGAAGGTGGTGATCCAACTACTATCAGTGGAGAGCTTCTGTATACATTGAATGGTGACCAGCTAGAGATGAATGATAAGGATGGCTCAAGTGATTTAATTGATGTAGCTACCCTTACTGCAATTGTCTACGGCATGACAGCAGGTGCTGGTTCAAAAGTAGAAGGTCTAACTGCATCTATTATTAAGAAATTCGGATTAGATGAAGGGTTTACATTAACTAACCAGAAGTTTGCTAACTCAGGTGTAGCTAAAGGCTTACTAGTTAGTGCTTTAGGCGAGCAAATATACAAGACCTTAGGCTTACAATTAGAAGGTGACGCTTTCCATCATTTGAAGGAACAGTTAGAAACTGACTTAGGTGAGTTAGCTAGAACAGCTTTATTGGATGCAGGCATCTTAGAACTGTCCCAGTGGACTGTTACAAAGAATGCTGATGGTGTTGGTGTTAATATATCTAAAGGATTCTCTCTAAAAAATGGGTATGAAATGCATAGTTTCAATACTTCTAAGATGAAGGATCTTACAAAAGATTCTACCCTTATTACAGACCACCTAACTCAATTAGTATCACCAGTAACTTCAGCTACAGAGGTGATTACTGGAGTTGCTGCTAAGAATAAGGTTAACCGTACTGGAGGCATACTTGGTAAAGCACATGAAGAGTCTATTGATATTGCTGAGAAACACAGCCTTAAGCCTAACTTCAAATCTATCAGAGCGTTTATTGCGTTACCTTTAGATAGACAACTAGAGTTGTTAGGTTACATATCGGAGGAAGCCTCTCTCAGTATTTCTAAGGATGCTGCTAAGAGTAATATTGACGTTATGCAACAAGTCTTACATAACTTTGAAATCATGGCCTCTAATGAAGAAGATTTCAGTGAGATATTCCAACGTACTCTAATAGGTAAAAACTTACGTCTTACACAACATAGTGGTATGAGTCCCCAAGCAAACAAACTGGTTCGAGGTATGTTAGCAGGTCAGCCTGAAACCTACTCATTACAAATAGGTAGTAAGAAGAGTAAACATTTAACCACAACACCTGAAGGACATCGGGTGACTGAGGAAAATGCTTTACAGGTAACTATAGCTAGGTTATTTGGAAAAGATAAACTAGGTTATAAAGGTGCGAAGACATGGTTCAAAAAGAATTTCACTAACAATAAAGAATGGAAACGTATTGCTGCTAATGCAGTTAAGATGCAAGAGGGACAAGAAGTTACTCCTGCTGAGCTTGATGAAATATTCAATGTAGTTAAAGCAGGTGGTATGCATGCTGAAACACTTTCTGGATTAGTTGCTGCAGGGCAATACTTTGCTGCAAAGAATAAAAATAATACAGAGAGAGAAGTTAATGTATCAATCTTCCGTGAGGATGATGGTATTGCTAACGGTGTTGCATTATCAATGTTTACTTATGGTATCAATGTACAAGATACTGAGTTTACAAGTGCAGGAGGTGAGCTATCTGACCTATTAGGTCGAGTAGGCATCTCTGTTAAAGATACTGAAGATCTCTTCTCAAGAAGAGATAACCTTGGTAAGCAGGAAGATATTTATCAGCATTTCTCTAAGGCAGTAGGCAGTATATTCTCTGCTATGACTAGTGTAGATAGTTTCGGCCAACCATCTGCAGGAGTTACTTCAGATACAGGAAGTACTGCTAGCAGTGTAGCGAATATAACTGAAACATTGTTTAATGCCTCTGAGCTTGAAGCACTAATGCGTGATTTAGTTAAAGAGCCTTTGATGCGTTATATATATGGTGCAGGTAATGAGGCTATCTTACAGAATGTGAGGGGTCAAATATCTGACTCAATAATTAAAACAATTCAAGAAATGCAAAATGAGTACAACAAAGGTTCTGCTGGTACCGATGAACATAATGCCATAAATGCAAAACTGGTAACAATCAACAAAGCATTGGCTCAGTTAAGTCAGTTAGATAAAAATAATGATACTAATACGCTTACCACAAGTAAGTTTGTTAAACCTAGTGTTGTGGTGTCATTGAAGAAGGGTGAATTTATCTTTGAAAAGCATACCCCTGCTAAGGCTAAAACTAAGAAGTCTAAGGGCTGGCCAGTCAAAAATAAAGAGATTAAAAATGCTACTGAGTTAGCTAAAGCTATTGGTAGTGGTGTTGACTTAATGTTAGGTAATACTATTTTAAATGTTATTGATGAGAAATTCTCAGTAACTAAAGCAACAGCCTCTATTTTCAATGACGGTGTTACTATTCTCGGTAACGCTTACACAGAGGCTTATAATCACTACATACTTAAGTTTGCTGATAAGCATGGGCGTATCAAAGAAAAAGACTTCCAAACGATGCAGAGAGAGCTTAATGATGCATTCCCCGGTATTGCTTCAGCATTGTCTGATTCTGCTGAAGGAGAGCCACTAACCTCACCAATCAAAGTAACTAGAACTGAGCCAGTAGAAGGTACTAATTCTTTCGAGTCTATTGCTGTTAATGGAAATGGTAACTTATCTAAGACTACAGGTAGGTTTAAGGATACTAGAAATAGTAAGCATGTTACTGGGTCACCATATTCTATTCATGCGATAGATGCTTCAATTGTTGTTGCTGCTCTTAAAGCAGATAACAAAATTGTTCAGGTATATGATGGTTTGATTCAGAGTGGTAAGAGCCAGTTAGCAACTAAAGAAGCTAACCAAGCTACCCATAAAATACTAACAGGTGAATACAGCCCTATATCTGCAATGGTTCAGGCTATAGAGACTGTTAATACTAATTTAGATACCATACTTAATAATGGTAAGAAGACTACCCTTACAGCACATATGGGCAATAAACTGTTAGTTACCCCAAAATACATTAATGAGCAAGGTTTGAGTGTACGTAATGAGTACACCTATGAGCAGTACTTAGATAAGGCAAGAGAGGTAGCGGCTCATATGCAGGTGTACCGTACAGGTTTAGGTAAAGTAATTGAGCAAGTGAATCAGTATGGTAATGTTTATGGTGCTGAGAAGTTCGATATTAGTGATAATGTTGATGTTCAAACAGAGCTAACTAAAGCGGTTACTGCAATGAAAGCTGCAGAAGCACTTACAAACAAGTCTACATGGGGGTCAGTTAAGGAGGAGGTTAAAGATAATAGTTTGATCATTCCACCTAATAGTTATATGCAGGAATCTCAACGTAAGAAGCAGTTGGACTATCGTATAAATAGTCCTCTTGAGCTTACAGGGGTAAACTCTGCACCTTTCATTACTTATATGGATGCCTTAGGTACTGAGTTAGGCAGCATGGTTAATAAGTACCTTGGTAATGATGCTGCTCACCTAGCAGCTATAGTAGCTTTAGCACATAACCTACAGAATCAAGATATTAAATCCCTCACTTATGCAGAGTACTTAGTAGCATACGCTGCAGTTTCTGATGCAGGGGCACTACTAAAAGAGAATGGCACTTTTACTAAAGAGAGTTTAACTAGTTATGTGGATGAAGTTGCAGACACTAAAGGTAATCTTAATAAAGGGCAAGGAGTAGCAGTACAGTATGTACAGGAAGCTTTCCCTGAAACCTTAGAAGTAAATGAAGATGACACACATGAACCTGTAGTAGTTGCTGATGAGGCTCATAACACTAAAACACTAGGAAGTACTTTACCTGAGAATCGTTCTTTCGAGACTCAAGTTCAAAGTGCTATTGTAGAAGTTAAGAGTAATGATGCTATCCAAGTATTTGATAACCTGCTTACTAGTAACAGTACAGAGAGTCCTATGGAAGCAGGACATACCGCATACCTACGTAACTTAGTAACATCACTTGGCTCAGTGTATAACAACATTGGACATAAAATTGGATTGACCCTAACTAAGAGATTAGATTCTGGAGACAATGAAGGTTTCATTGGATTTAATCTTAAAACAGGTAACTCGAATATCACTCTTAATTTACGTAAAGGTGGTGCTAATACAGCAATGAGTCAATCTGCTCAAGAAATCTTTGCCCATGAGTATGTGCATCCTTTATGGCACTTTGGTTTACGTGATGCAAGCATCTCTGAAGAAGCTACACGTTTATTCAGATTAGTGCTGGCGCATAAGAAACTATCTTACACCTTATTCCTAGACCCGAATATCGTTCCTACTGCAGCAGATATTGCTATTGCTAAAGACCAGTTCAAACATGTATTCAATAATGGTGAAAATGGTGTTGAAGAGTTCTTAACAATGGGTGTTACTAACCAAGCATTCAGAGATAACCTTGGAAGCCTCTTAAACGAGCGTCCTACAGCACCAAAAGGTTTCTTCGCTAGATTGTCTGAGTTAGTTAATAAAGTCTTAGGATTGGTTAATAGAGCTGCTAGTACTGAACCTACTGTCGGTGCCAACCTTACTGAGAGTATCGATGAGTTGTTTGTACGTACTCAGTCTGTATTGAATTCAGCGGGTACCACTACAATGGTAGAGGCTATTGGTAGCACTATTAGTAATACAACTAAAGCTATGGATAAAGCGGGTAATAAGGTAATTAAGACTGCTGCCTCAATTCTTGCACCAAACCTAGTAAGAGATGGTGGCACATTTAAAGAGTATGCCGGTTCATTAACAGATGGTATTAGAAACTTAATCAATGATTCGGATATACATATCAATGCACATATCCGTGAGATTGGTACTCAAATGATGGGTGACCCTGTTAAGTTAAGTGAGGCTTCTCGTCTTATAAGCCAAGGTACTACAACAATTGATGTAGTAGCTACAGGTGTTAAGAGTAGTATTATGACTCAACTAGAAGATTTGTTCTTACGTCCACTATCTAAACAAGAGCAGCGTGACGCTACAGATGTTATTGGTAGAACAGATTTAAGTGCATTATTTTCATATGGCTCAAGCGAAGCAGATGTACAAAATATCTTAAGTAATCCAGTATTGTTACAGAAGTATATTGCTGATGTTACTACTAAGATGGGACAGATTCTTACAAGAGAGCAGACCAATGCTATTGTTGGTATGTCAAATGCTGCAGCACACTTTATGATTAATGAAAATCAGGCAGAAGGTACGTATCACCAGAACCCTGATTTAATTGTTAACCGTGTGTCTAAAGTAGTTAAACCAATATCTGCAGTCAACAGAGCCAAGATAGTTTCTATGACGGATATGTTGACTACCTTACAAGCTATACAGAAAACTGACCCACGAGCAAGACAATCAATTGCAGCATTAATGTCAGATGCTGAAACAAGTGAAGGTATTGTTGGTATGTTAGCTATGCAAAATGTAATTGCTGCTCAGGCTGTAACTCACTTTGGAGAAAGAGGAAAACACTTACTTAAGAAAGGTCATTACACACAAGTAACGAACCAGAATACTGATGTATCTGTGGCTCCTTTAACAGAGCTTTATACAATGCAGAAGCAAGGATATGAGTTAGTTAAGAGAGAGAGTATCCCTAAAGGAGCAATGTCTGACATTCCTCTTACGATGGGTGTTTATGTGAAGACCTTTGGTGGTAAGAGAGCTAAGTCTAACTCAGCGTTAGTTTCTAGTACTAATACTGCCTTTGGTGAATCTATGGATGATATCTTGGCAATTGTTAATCAAGGTTTAGTTACTGGTGCTGCACAGATTAAGAATAGTAACTATACTCAAGGATTAGATGCAGCAGTAAATGCTGAGGTTGCGTTGTTTGCTGACGGTAAAAGAGTCCCTCGTGGTTACTTACCTACCTTAATACCTTCACCGAGAAATGATGGTAAGGCTACAGGGTTCCGTGTTCATACTATCAATACTCAGTTTAAAGATCAGTACTTAAACATGAGCCATGACTTCATACAATCATTGGCTACTTCTGCTAGTAAGTTATCTTACAAAGAGAATGCACCAATACATAATAAAGTAGTTACTGACTACATGATTACTACGTTCCAAGAGGATTACGCTAAGCGTCCTAATGACTTCCATGTTTTAGATACTAAAGATCCACGAATTGCTGACCAGTATAATACTATGGAGCATACTGCTAAAAACGAATTAGCTAGAGCGTTTGGTACGGATAAGATTATTGTACGTAAGAACCAGTTATGGGCAATATTCGGATATGCAATTCCAAGTGTTATGGATGTTAAAAGGGATGCAGTTAAAAAGGATAGTGTCTATGGAGAGGTACTTAGAATGACAAACAACATGATAGTACCTTTTGTAAATAACCGAGCAGTTATTACCGGTGAATACTTTATGAGAGAGTATGTTGCTGAACTGGCAAAAGCTATTGTTGTTAAAACTGGTGAGGTTACTCATGCTAACGTGGTATCTAACTTATTGGTAACTGGGTTATACGGGATGGACCCAGTAGTAACAATGAAAGATTCCGCACTGGGTCTTAAAGCAGGTATGGATTACATCAAGTTGCGTGATGAGCGAGCCAATAAGGTTACGCTTATGCAAATTGAGCAAGGTAAATCTAAACCTAATGAAACTAAGGTAAACAATCTCAAAGCAGTTATTGGTGCTATTGATAATAGAATGGAAAAATCACCTGTTCATGACATGGCTCTAAATGGTTGGTTATCTACTGTGGTTGTTAACCCATCTGCTAATACAGCTGCTGAGTTTTCTGCTAGGGGTATTACAAGGAATTTTGCTGATAGACATATTTTTGATAAGGCGGGTGTTGTAGGGGATGTTGTTAAAGAGGCATTTGCTCTTGAGGATGCTGAGTCATATAAAGCACTTCAGACCAGTACTATAATGTCGGATTTCGCTTTCAAATATGCAATGCATCAGCATCATATGAGAAATACGGAAATGAGTGTGAAAGAGAGTTATGATAAAGCTAACTACATCTTTCTTGCTTATGAGACTCCTTCAGCTATGCCTGTTGCATATCTAGAGTCTCTAGGGCTAATGATGTTTACTAAGTATGCTATGCGTATACAGCGAGTAGTAGGGGACTCATTTGCGGAAGACCCGGCTAGAGCAATCAGAACTTATTTAATGCAGGATTGGTTATTTCCTAGCGCACCAAATATCTTCGATGGTTCATTTGCAGGCAGAGCGGGCATAGCAGACTTATTAAATAATCCAATAGCAGATGTAGGAACTGTACTTACCCCACATGTGCCATTGAATGCTTTCATGTTTGTAGATAGTTTCTTCAGCGGAAGTCGCTAACGAGTAAGCGGTAACACCACCAACCCATATATAGGGCTAGTATAATACCTAGCCCTATAACTCCCCCTGATACCATCAAGATTACCATTAAGAATGCTAATCCGGCTTGGATAATTACCATTAGGTTTTCTCCTTATTTCTCCAGATAACTCCATAAGCAGTCTTTGACTTATCCACTCCAAGTTCTTTATTTAGAACTACAGTGTGTTCAGCTTGAGTGCCGGTATTATCTTCACGGTATTGAAGTATGTACTGTACCTGTTCTGGTGTGAAGCGAGTAGTATCTCTCTTCTTACGCACAACTGGCTCAGGATCTTTACCGAATACATAATCCCATGCGTCTTCTACAGCATCTGTAACTGTGCCTAGAATCTTAGGGGCGAGTATTGAGGCCAAAGTACTACCTATAATTTTTAACATTCTTACATCCTTAGTTAATCAAACAAATCACTAACAGTCTCGGAAAGTTTAATTTCCTCGATCTTGATAGGCTCAACTTTTGTCAAGCTATCTATATTAGCAGGGGCAGGAGCGAAATCAGTAACAGTTTCTGCTTTAGTAGGCTTACCACCTAGTTGAGCATCTACAGTAGCTTCAATTCGCTGTGGGTTAAGCTTACGTTCAAATGAAACATCATTGATTGTAAGCTCAGGGTTAGTGCGTAATATCTCTTGCTTAATTAGCTCGGCAATTACACTCTCTTTAATTGGTGGAATATCCACCTTTGAAATTATTTTTACTTTAATCATACTATTCTCCAATCTTCTGCTAAGGTGTCGCTGCAACTTGGAGCCCAAGTAGCTACGTCTTTCTGTGCTGTAAACAGTGCCCAATACGCTCGGTAAGGAACCATATCGTCAGAACCATTTTCATTTGCTGGTAGTTCCCAACCACGGTACTCATTATAGGCAAGGCGGCTCATTGCTTTAGCTTTTACTCTTTTTGTACCTATAAATGTTTGCAGTATATTTCCTTAATTATTATGTCTACTCTAGGATTACCAGAGTCGATAGAATCAAAATAGGTATGAGTCTCTGGAACAAACAAGTAATTATCATCTTCTAGTTTCTTAGCCTCTACTAGGCTATCTAAGAAGAATTTACAGTGAACTGCTGCAATGTTATCAATATCAAATAAACGCTTATCTCTGGCGTATATACGCAGTGTAATAGAGACTCTATTGAGCCAAGGCAATTCAATTACCTGTGGCTCAATAAGTTTCTTATACTTTTTCTTGAGGTTATTTAATGATTGATAGTGTGTATTGCGGTAGTTATTCTGATTTAAGTACCATCTGTCACCCTTGAGATTCTTCTCAAGATAGAGTGGGCTATGAATCACCCACTCTTTAATATTATGCAAACAGATCTTCAGCAGTATCTTCGCCTTTAGGCATACCAGTAGCACCGGCAATTTTTTCAGACTTGTCACGTACTTTACCTGTGTGAGACTTCTCCCACTCTTTAAAGAATTTAGCTTCTTTCTCAGCTTTCTTTTCAGGTAGGGTACGTTTCTCGCTATCAAACCATTTAGATATCTCGTTCTTATTACGAGTCTCTCCAGTAGGATCGTTAACATAGCCTTCTGCACCAGACTTAAGAACACCTTTAACTTGCTTGTTCTCTTTGATGTTGTAGATAGCAGGGTGAGTAAGCATACCGCTTAATTCAACAAGGACTTTACGTTCAACAGGAACATCCTTACGTTCCTCAAAGTTGTAAACCTTAATCCTCTTGGTTTCCATTTCCATCTGGCCAAGCTTCTTACCTACAAGTAATTCACACATGTTACTTACTTGAGAGAATCCTGGCATTAGACGCTTGTCACCAGTCTTCTTATCAATGTAGAAGTTTTCACCTTTCTTATTAGTTAGGTAAATAGTCTCACTGTAACCCTGACCCTCGATAGTACCTACGATATTGATGTTGTGAGCACCACCTTTAGATTTATCAAGGTAAGCTACCTTAATTGTCATTGGGTAAATACCAGTTGCTAAGCGTTGGCCTGCAATTACGTCACGTTCTACATCTTGCTTAATGTCACTGCTTACGTCAAAAATACTCATATAAAGTTTTCCTTTTATTACTTAGTTTAGTTTTCGTAATACTCACGAAGGCGAGTAAATACGTGTTGTATATTATTATCAATATACAGTTCATTTCGAGCCCATAGTCTCATTGGACTACGTACCTTATCACCGTCACCTTTATAAGGACGGGTTAGAAATACATACTTCTCACCATCTTCACGTTCTTCATCTGTGATAGTGAGTAAGCTATTTTCAATTCCTTCCAATAACTTGATAGGAACTCTTCGTGCAGCTAAGATTGTTGTGAAATCGGCCTCAACACCGATCTTACCAACAGCACCTTTGACAGGTATCTTAGATTTAAAAGCCATAGCTTCATCGTTGTACACACGGTCTTCATGCGCCATTACAGCATAGTCTTTCTTACTAGACTTAATAGCATCAATGAAGTCACCGTAGAACTGTGCATAATCTCCCCATGCACTACGACCATCAGCAGCAGTACGAACACACATACGTTCATACATGTTCATTAAGAAGGTAACTGTATCTAATACAACACCAGATACATCTTCCTGTTTCTCAATCTGCTGAATATAACTGATAATCTTTTCAGGGTGATCAAGTTTGATATCTTTTTTAAACTTAACTTTAAAAGGTAAATCCTTTTTGTCAGTGTTCAAATAAATGATAGACTCAGGCTTATCAAAGAACATCAACGAAGTTGATTTCCCTGTATTAGCCTCACCAGTAATCAGTACAATATTATTATTAGCCATCAATCTTCTCCTACATAAACAAGAGTAGATGCAGAAGTTTTGGTAGATAATGTATCAGCCATTAATTCTTGTATCTCTCTCGCATCATCACCATCAAAGGAGCTCTTAATAAGCTTCTCAGCAGCAGTTAAGGAGATAATGGTATGATTCATACAAGCACTCTCAAAAGTGTCTTCAAATGCGTCCTGAAGAACCTTACGGTATTGCTTAGTATTCTCTATATACCGAGACTTCTTACCAGCTTTCATTGCGTAACCTTTGGCTACTGAGCCACGAGACAATGCATCAAATGCATCAGCCTCTATAGCAGCGATACTGGCGTTAACCTGTACCCGTAACTCCATTAGTTGCCTAATGGATAATTCACTAATGTTGAACATCTTATACTCCGTATTTTTTACCAAGGGTTACTAAGATAGTATCCTGTAACTCCCTTGACTTAAGTTTCTCATCACCTAACTTCTGGTTCAGAGATTTCACTGCAGACTCAGCCTCATCAAAATCCTTACCGGAATCGAATTGGAGCATTGCATATTTCAACAATCCCCTATTTCTATTTCCGTCATGCAATTCATTCAATAAGAACCAACGCTCAAGAGCATCCACTGAGCCAATATTCTTCACTTGTTTATTATGTTCCTCGGCTTTACTAGTACGAGGAATAAAGATAGTAGGGTCTAGTAAGACACCACTAGTATATTCAAATGAAGCATTATGGCTCATCCATTTCTTACTACGCTGATCAGTACCTTCATCTGTGTTAAATGGAATCCACTTAAAGATGTTAGACATGAACTCTTTGTAGTCTTTAGCATTAAGCTTAAGATGGTACTTCAGAGGCAAAATAAGACGGAATCTATTTACATCAGCAGTATGTCGCTTAGTAGTATAGTAATGGGCCGTGAACTCTTTTAAGAGCTCTTTAGCAGTATCTAAACTAACCTCACCGTCACAATCAATAACTACCATATTGAAACCTTTTATAGCGTTCTCTTCTAAACGGTAGTTATCACTCATGTGATGATTCACCCAATGCATACCAGTCTTCTGAGTAAGTTTGTGAAGCTTTTCCCATGCAACTGTTTTGGGTATGTAGTTTTCTGCCATCTGAGTTGAGTATGATAAAATCATTTCAGTCAGAGTATTGTCTTGTAAGGACTCACCTGATAGAAACTCAATACCATCTGAGACTCTTCGTTTAATAATAATATTATTCGAGTAGCCCCATGCAGTAGCAAGGTGAAGCATATCGTTCTTAGCTGATTGAGTTCCTCTGTAGAAGACTAGATTTGCATCTAAGTCTGCATGAGTTAACTCTGTGTCACATTGAGAGATATACTTTGCTAAGCGTTCATAAGGTTTAGGTCGATTCATTATTGATGTAAATGCTACACCAGAATCTTCCACTACCTTGATAGCAGCATACAGATGATGTTCCTCAAGCAATAAACAACTATCAGTAAAGGCATAAGCACCAGATAACTTTAAGGCTTTAAAGTATCTGTGCTGTAGCTCAGCTTTACGGATATGATCATGCTCAGGCAATGTCTCTGCTAATGCTTCACAATCTAATTTATACTGGAGAAGTAATATACCTATATCTCTAGGTACATGGATTTCCAGATTATGATTGACAGCATCTGCTAACTTAGCAAACTTATTAGATAGAGATGTTAGTGCAGTAGTCGTAGTCTTATTAGATAATAAGTCATATAATTCTGCAGCAGTGTACTCGTCTTCAGTTCCCTTGTTACCACACCCAAATAAGAATCTACGAGCATAACCAGTTTCCTGTAAGCTAATAAATTCTGCTTCCTCTCTCCCTCCATTGAACACCTTGGCAGGAGTACCGAATACCAACATGTTACTTGGTACTGGATCAGCCCTCTGCTCTTGGCGAATATTATCAGAAGAAGATTTAGTGATTTTTTCCTTTACCTTACCAACATCGTAAGTTTCAAGACAAACAGTAAGTAGCTCTTGAGCACCTAACAAGTTAGAACCAATCTCATCACAGATGTAATTTAATGCACCTACACCTGCCATCTGAGCTTTAATACGAACTTGTTTATATGCAGGACCAGTCCCTTCACTGAATGAATAGGGCATGGCTCCACAACTGTAGTACTCTTTAGTGAGCTTATCTACTTCCTCTTGTAACTCTGTTGAGTTCCTGTTGGCGTTATCTAGTGCTTCCGCTTCCATAGCTACTTCAGCTAAGTGTGGGAAAGTACTTTTGGTAAAGATATGTTTAAACTGGTTAACTACGGAATCCTCAAGAACATTTAATGAATGTCCTTTACCAGCACCAGATTCCATTAATGCACATACGTAGGCATTAACAGGTATTTTACCCCTATCTTTTGTTACAAGTGAGCATCGCATTGATGCAGCCATTTGAGCCATGAAATAAGCTGTCAGGACTCTGAAGTACAAGTCAGAACGTGTATTCTGAGTTTGTTGCCTCAGGATATCCACAATCTGTTCTGACACGGGATGGTAGGGAAATGCTTCCCAAGGTTTTTCCATAATAAATCCTTAATAGTTAAAACATATAAATCTCCGAAGGAGATTACAATCTAGTCTGAAGAAGCTAACTGGTTCTTACTGGCTAAGTCGGTGTACTGACTGCAGATAGAACGCACATTACAATATAAACACGCCATAGCTTTAGAGGGTTTAATCTTAATAACACCGGTACCTTTACTGAGTAAGTGGGAATTAGCATCTGTGAAAGTAGGGAAATTCTTAGTAGCTCTAGTATTGGTAATCTTACTAAAATACTGGAATGATGGAGGATCTCTCCACAACTCTTTATCAGTACATAATGGTAAGTCGGGTTCAGGAGTATCCATTAATGAGTCAATTATTGAAAGCTTATTTTCAATAAAAGCTTCAGTCTCATTAACAGAATTCAACATAACTGGGTGTTGAATCACTGGCATCTGAGGGTAGTTAGGGGTATGGAACGATTTGATCAAACTCCAATCTTTAAATAAGAATTCTACAAAAGCCCTATCCTCAGTAATCTTATCCGGATTGAGCCAACGATACATACTCATCTGCAACGAGTAATCAGCATCCTTGGTTCCACGTAAGTACATTCCTACACCGGTTGATTTAACATCATGGACATGGAAGTCACAAATCATGTCACAACTACCTGAGACTATCCAATTCCCAAGAACACGTTCAGTACGCAACTCAAGGTATATTTGAGTCTTATCTGGATCAGGAGTTTCTGGGTTAACTTCAAGACCTTCAACTACAGCATTAGGGTAACCTAAGTCAGTAAGTGATTGTCTGTAGTTACCAAGCCATGATTGCTCAATAGCTGAATGGATAGCTGTACCAAGTCTTGCTGCTAATATCATAGATATATCAGTAAGACCTTCCCCAGCTTTCAATCGTTTACCTAAGATGTACTGCCTAGCAGGTTTCATTAGAGTAGTGACTGATATTACATTAGGTCTTGGGTCATGATCATACTCATCATGAGCAAGCCATACTGCCATAGCTAAAGATATGTTTTTATCATTAGTATACTTCTTCATTTCCACTTCTCTATTAGTTTAAAATTTACAATAAAAGAGGGAGTAGGTTCCGCTTTTATTGAACCAATGGGTTTCTTTTTCATGTGGTACTGAACGAACTGTACGTGATGGTAAGGTGATTTAAGTAGCCAAACATATAATCCTTTGGTCTTATCAAATGCAATACCAAAAGCACTGTCAGGAGCTTCTTCACGGGCTCTTCTAAATGCTGTCATTCGTATTCTCCTGTAGTAGGGTTAAAGATGAGCCATGTGTTGTCTTTATTGAGGTGTAACTCTATATACTCCTCTGGTAGGACACCTGTTTCAACCATTGCACGTAACCCATTCTCCATACTAGTAACTAAACTATTTGGAACTGGGTTCTTGAAAAATGGTAAGGCATTCCCTACCAAGAAGTATTTAAGCATTTGCTTTCCTTTTAGTATTCTCAGAGATACAGATAGCTCTAATCTCATTACTAGTAATGTTATTAGGTAGTGTTGTTGATGTTCCCCAATGAGGGTAGAAGATATCTAACTCACCTGAGAGAGTAACTTCATCATGCATAATCTCTGGTAATTGTTGCCAAGAAAATGCTTTACCAACTGCATCATTTAGGTACTTAAGGGTATCCAAATTATCACGACATAACCAATAACATGCATCATGTATTTGTGAAGACGGACGGATATCTAACCGGTACTTACTGGCTCGAATCTGGGTATTTATTTCGTTACCAGAACGTGAGTTCATAAGACCATATGATTGCCCAAAAGCATTACCAACAGTACGTCCTTCAGCTTCAGCTTCAAAAGGTGTTTTATTATTACCTAAGATAACTTGAGCCAATAATGGTGTACGTACTTTAAGTCCAAAGGCTACAACTGCGTAACCAACTTTAGAAGCTTCCTGTATGCGTTCTGCTTTCCACTCATCAGATACTTTGTACATATCGTGGTAACTGAACTCAATACTCTTAGCCATGCTTTCAGTGAAGCCACAGTTCTTTATTAAAGTACTGTAGGTTCCTTGATAAGTTAGTGCAAAAGTTGGTGCCTTAGAATCTTGCCTAAAGTCTGGATAAGCTTTCTTTATACTGTTGATTGAAGCAACCGATTCATCTATATCAGGCATATGCTCACCGAAGTAAGAGAATGCACGAAGACAATGGCCATCGAAGCCTCCAGTCCCACCAACACGTTTTACACTTACTGTTGCCCCCTTTGGGATATCAAGTGTTGATTTTTGCAAGGTTCCGAATAGCTGCATCTTTACGCCTCCTTTTCATTGCTTCAGTCCACTCAATACTTCTACCTTCTTTTGTTGCAGTAACTCGCAACATTCTCGTTAGGGTATTTGGGTGGGTATCTGGTAGCTCTGCTGCTATGTCAGCAATAATCTCTCCAGCAAGTACCCTATCAAGTAATGCAAGTTTAGTTTCGTAAGGAACAAAACCACTACGTAGCCCAGTTTCCAGTGCATGTTGTGCATTCCTTTCTGCAGTACACCACTCAAGGTTAATCACATGATTGTTTTCTTTATTACCATCCTTATGATTCACTTGAACCAACTCATAAGGATTTGCAATAAAATGTTTCGCAACTATACGATGAACACTTAACTGTTCCATCCCAAGTTTAACTATCATGTAACCATTAGCGTTTTTACGGGGTTTTAGTAGGTTGTCATTTACTAGTGACTTAACAATACCATTTTCAAAAATAAGGTATTGTTTAGTGTATTTAACTATCGCCATACATTTCATAAAATTGTACTCCAGAGTAAGATTTACCATCGAAGTTAACTATAGCATCTGCTCGGATATGATGGCAAGTATCATTTACCCTTATTTCGTAAACAGGCTCGCCTATATATATTTTTAGCTTATTAGGATCTTTAGTTAGTAAGGTATCAATCCTATCTTCTAATGATGCACTATCTGCGCCTACAAATACCCAGCCAACTGGAGCGATAAAGCATTCCTTTATTATCTTGGCATACGTAGAACTTGATGGGATGTTCTGCATGTTAGGATTTGAACTAGACATCCTTCCTGAAACAGTACCACCTAAGTTAAACGAGCCAAACAGATAATGGTAACCATCTTTGGCTAACGGAGCTGCTTTAAATGCTGGTATGAATGCTGATAGCAATTTACCTACTTTAACGAAATCGATTAAAGAGTTCAGTACAAGTAGCTGTGTTGTATCACTAGTCATCTTAGATAACTTCTCTAAGGTTTTATTACCTACAGCAGGTTGTTTAGTCTTAGTGAAGTCAATAATACCTAAACCAAGGTAGTCATAAAGTAACGATTGCATCTGTGGGTTAGAGTTTGGATTGAACTCAAAGTCTGCATCACTTGCAGTGATTACTTTCTTCTTATACTTAGCGTTTCGACTAACAACCTCTTTATCAATATTATCATTAATAAACTGCTGTGTGATAGGTAGAGCAATGATTGCAGCCAAAGAGTCTTGGTGAATCTTTGTCAACTTAACCTCAGCGTCTGTTACCTTAGACATGCTTAGGCACATACCAGTTAACTGCATTTGTATTACATCAGTAACACATAATTTAAACAGACTACGGTATATATCTTCTTGGTCATCAGCAACCATGATTGGGTAGTTCTTGTTATAGGTATACCAAGTACTCAGACAATCAATAAGATTATACTTAAGTAAGTCTGGCTCCATAATCAGTCTGATATTTTCAACATCATCCTGAGCCCAAGAACCTGCATACTCATGAGCCTGCTCTTTCAAAGAGAGTTTATTTCCCGCACATGAATTGGTAGCTAAATAAGTAATTAACTTAGTACACTCAAATCGCTTAAGCATAACATCTAAACCTAGAAGTAAATTCTCTTGGTCTAGTAAGTCACCCATCCACAACTGGTAAATAGCAATATACGCATCATAAGATACGTTATGCCAAATAAGGGTACCTTGGTAAGTCTCAAAGAATTCCTTCAATAGAGCCCTTACTTCAGCATTGTGAACTTCTTCACCATGCAACCACTTAGGAGTTTTATGCCCTGAAGCAGACAGGACGTTCACTGGCTCAAGTAATGGCTTATAGTCCACTGAGAATGCAACACCATTGTGTTGATCCCAAGCAAAAGCTACAGTGCCTATTCCACTATCATAATGCTTTAGTGAGAAGGCCTCAAAATCACATGTCAGAGTGCCATATTGATGTAACTGAGCCAATGTATCCTTAATAGCTTTAACATTATTAGGGTAGCTCTCAGAGTGTATTATACCAGTACCTAATTCAACATAATTACCTGCTTTATGCGTAACAAGTGCATTTACAGATAGACGAATCTTTTTTATGTAATCAGGTTTATTAAAAAGTATCTGATAGTTGAATGAGTAAATGACATTGATATGTTCAAATCCTACAATCTTACAGGGGAATACGTAGCCTAAGGCTTTCTCTGTATTCTGCTGACCGGTCATAGTTTTAAAATATTCAGTGTCACAACAAAGCACATGAGTTACTTTTAGCTTATCGATACCTTTTAGTAAACCAGCTAAGTAATGCTTACGTACTTCTGCAGAAGACTTCTTCTTACCTCCATAATCTAAATCAAAAGCAACTAGGCCTGTTTTAGATAGGCCACACTTATTGATGTAACTTTCTTCAATACCACTCTGGTTTAATGCAGAGGATTTGATGAAGATAGCCGTATCAAATGTTTTGTCGAAAGCAATATGACGCATAATTTCCCTTAATAAAACTCAACAGAAGAAGCTACATACATGACATCAAGGTCACCATGTTCTTCTATATCACCAGATTCTTCACCTAGACGTAGGAATTGATAATCATCAGAGTCTTCAATAGTGTCAATAAAAGCAGTTAATTCAGATACATCCTCATAACTGTCATACCATTTGATATCATACCAACTGTAATTAACAAATAGTTCCTCTACACCTACTTCAGCATCTTCAAACAAGGCTGGTAGCTTTGTTCCTAGTACACGTAAACGAGCAAGATTCTGATAGACCTCCTTACTGATACATAATTGGACTTCACTTCTATAACCCATAGTCTTCTCCTTAAGCTAGTATAAATTTACGTATTATAAATTGGTATGTAGTGTGCTCTTTCAATTCAGGGGGTCCGGTATACACCGTATCCTTAAATATCATCGGGAATAGCTCACATACGTCATTAATAGTTGTAGTGTTAAGGGCATGTAGTATGAAACTAGTTATCTTACACTCCTCTTCTTGGTTAAGTCCTAACCGCTTCTTTAGTGTCTGTACTATATATTCACGTATTTTCTTTTTGTTTAATACCGTAGTATCTTTGGGGGTATTCCTGCGCATAACGCCTCCTTAGAATAAATCGAATGAAGGTTTCCCATAAAAGTAAACCTTATGTTTAGCACGAGATACTGCTACATACAGGAGTCTTGTTAATGTGTTTAAGTCAGAACATTTACTGAAATCACTTAAATCGATAAATACATTATCGTAAGTTGATCCCTGCATAGAATGACATGTACCTGTGTATGCTGAGCGTAAATCTAACCATGTTTCCTGTATCTCAAAAGATCTCCTGAAGTCTTTATCACGCTTAGCTTTACTAATCGCTCTGTGGACTTGTGCGGGGTCTTTAGCAACATGAAACCATGAACCATCTATACTAACTCTCTCATTATCTTCGTCTACATCATCAACAATGCAGTCTAACTCTGCTGACGTAGCAGATAATTTACATTGGGAGAATGCGAAGTTCTTAGCAATAACAGATTCACCAACTGACCAGTAATCTTTGAATCCGTGGATTTTACGGATATATGAATTAATGGCAATAGCTTTATTGTTAGTAAAAGTAATAATGCGGTTATTATCTGCATTACCAAAATGAGACATCGACATATTTTCCATTGCAGATTGGTTCAAATAAATACAGTCATCATTGAGTACCGTTTTTATCATCTTCTTCTGCTGAACCATGGAACGTAAGTGTTGACACATCTTAAATAATCCTGAGTCGCTATGCTGACGTTGAGGTGTATCTAAAGTAACTCTGATAGCAGGTAACTGACTTACAGGAGATATTTTATCTCCTACTGGAGGTAGTTGATAACCATCACCGAGCCATATTGTTTTAGTTACTGACTTACTAACAAAAGGAAGTATGTCTTTACTTACCATAGACCACTCATCTACTACTAGATTAGAGAGTCTTGTAGGTGTTGCCTGTATAGTCTTAGTCTCACCTGTGACGCAGTTCTTTTCAAGACGTAACTTAAGAGCTTTGTGTATCGTATTACCTGAGTGACCTAGTGAAGCTGCCTTATTGGTAGGTGCAGCAAACTGAAGTTGTGAAGGAAAAGTTTCCCCTAACACTTTAGCTCTGGTTGTATACATAGGTATGTTTGCAATAATGTGGTTAATTAGATGGGTCTTACCATAACCCGAAGGTGCTGAGACTATGAGATGCTTTTCAGCACCCCCCATAAGGAAACGTACAATCTCCTTCTCAGCTTTAGTCTGGGAGTCATTAAGACTCAAGTATCTGTCTCCGTTGGATAGTTTTAATATCCTGTGCAGAGATCATTTCAATACGTAAGTTTTTGGTAAATTCCACAAATGTTCTAGAGTCGCCATAACCCTCTATTTCAGAGCATCCTTGTAAAGCCTCAAATATGGTTACAGCTTTATCAAAATCGATAAGTATTTCTGTATGTCTTAATTGAAGTAAAACTTTATACATAATATTTCCTTAATTTAAGTAAATTACCTTACCGTGTGTGGTAGTGAAATTCTTGTTATCAATAACACACCAGACGATATTCTTACTACGTAGAGATTCCACTGGCTCAAGATTTACATAGCCATCAGTAAATATCACATGTACTTCTGATTTAGATTTAGCAATACGCTCACCTATATCTCTTAAGCAAGTACCTCCACGACCAGTAAATACTAGGTTGTGTATACTTTCTTCAGAAGTGAACTTACGTACTTTCTTAATCTCAGTATCAAACTCAATTATCTCCATCTCAGATGGATTTAGAGAGTTCTTGATATGCATCATTTCAGCATGTTGTGCAGCAAACTGCTCATCAGTAACAGAGCAAGATATATCTAAATAAGTAGATATGGCTCCCATACCTTCAGAATGTAATGCTGGTACGAATACATCTCTGTACCGTCTATTACGTTTCTGCATAGAGTAATCATCTTTATTGATTTCACAGAAGTACTGGTATAAAACAGTCATCCAAGAAATCTTAGGATACAGTACATTTTCTAATAAGAGCTCTACTCCATTAGGAAGTTTACCTGCTTCACCACTCATTTTAGCTTGTGTAACTGCAGTAGTTACCATCTGTGCTATTTTGTTCTCAAGAGCTTGTGCTTCAGTAGGTGTTAACGGGGTAGAGTCACCCTCACCATCACCATCTGAGACACCTAAATCAGGGTCATAATCCTGACAAACATACTTAGGATGATCCTCTTCTTGATCATCCACTAGGATGCTATAGATCTCTTCTGTAGTGTATTTATCAGTAAGGTCTTTACTAATTAAACCATTTGGAGGTAGCTCGTAACCTTGCTCAACCAACAGGTAGTTA
>Ga0209279_10000262_pt1 | contig 35887 bp, 40 predicted proteins | sample CoawatmetaG00DNA_3_FD_187508 | JGI IMG/M metagenome (GOLD analysis project Ga0209279, IMG submission 187508) | Marine microbial communities from the West Antarctic Peninsula - Coastal water metaG006-DNA (SPAdes) (version 2) | ecosystem: Environmental > Aquatic > Marine > Coastal ...
TTTGTCCCTAAAGTAGTTAATTAATTATCTAGTTAATTTTATTGACCCAACATTGTTAATGTTGGATAATTCATGTCTTCGTTTTGGGGAGTTAGCTCAGCTGGTAGAGCACCGGACTTTTAATCCGTTGGTCACGCGTTCGATCCGCGTACTCCCTACCAATTACTTGTTAGACAAAACATAATTTCATGATGCTATTCAATATATATTTAATTTAACTTAAATATATATTGAATTATGTAAGCCTTATGCCATCCTATTTGAATGTATAATCCTAAAAAATTAATTCTTGCCCTCCTTTTTTTGTTCCCATCACATTTATTTGCTTTCCCACCACAATCTGAATTATTTGGATTAAGTGAGTCAATGACTCATATTTGGGTAACATTTAAAGATGGTGTTACCGGGACAGGCTCAGGTATTGTGGTCAAAAAAAACCATGTAGCGACGAATTGTCATGTAGTAGCAGATTCTAGAGGTGTTAATGCAGTAAAGTATTTCAAAACATATGTACCGATTGCAATCTACGCAGATTGGGAAAATGATCTATGTATTTTAAAATTTGATGACTTACCTTTGCCTCCGGTAAAACTCGGAAAATCTGATAATCTCAATTATGAAGATAAAGTATTTGCTTTAACCTTTCCTAATGACAACCCTGTTCCATTACCATCCTATGGTCATATAAAAGCACTTTATCCTTTTAAAGTGGGAAATGTCATTAGGACATCTGCTTCATTTACTCTTGGTTCAAGTGGTGGTGGTTTATTTGATTTAGATTTCAATTTAGTAGGGATTACAACTTTCAAAAGCCCTGGTAGGAGGTTTGGAAATTTTTATTGTATTCCTGCGGAATGGATCGAGAAACTTTTATTGGAAGAGCCACAAATAGACTTAGTTAGCACAGGTAGGCCATTTTGGAGTTTACCTGATGAAGAAAAACCATTCTTTATGCAAATTATAATGCCGATGGAAAAGAAGAAATGGCAAAAAATGTTAGGTATTGCAAAAAGATGGACGCAAGCTAATGAAGACAGTGCTGATGCTTGGTATTACCTTGGATATGCTCAAGAAAAGTTAGGTAATTTAGATTTTGCAAAGCTATTTTTAAATCAGGCTTACAAACTTAATAACCGTCATTTAGAATCTTTAGTTGAGTTATACGATATATCGGTAACTCAAACAGACACAAAAGAATCTAAAAGAATTTTAGGTTTAATTAAAGAAATAAATCCTGAAAGAGCTGATTACATTTTAAAAAACTCTTAATTAATTGGCGCGCCCGAGAAGATTCGAACTCCTGACCCCTTGGTTCGAAGCCAAGTACTCTATCCAACTGAGCTACGGGCGCATATTAGCGATAGAAATATTTAATTAATTGGCGCGCCCGAGAAGATTCGAACTCCTGACCCCTTGGTTCGTAGCCAAGTACTCTATCCAACTGAGCTACGGGCGCACTCAAAAAACATTATATCTCAAATAAAATAATACTAAGTTAATTAACGGGGAGTGTTAAGGTAGGCCCAGAATTTTTAATCTCTCCTGATTGTAGGGAGGCTATTTGACTCAAGAGCATAAAGGTATATTTCGATGTGATGTCTGAATCCTTAATAAAGAACCAGTTTTCTCTATAGAAAATTTTTACAGCTGCTTCCATAGGCTCATCTTTTGAGGAATGGACTGTCATTAAATCTCCTGTGATGAGTGACCAATTAAACTCTGTTCCGTCAGAATTTTTTGTAATCTGAACAAAACCTTTCTCTAAATGTTCTTTAGGAATAATAATGCCATGGCTTAAAAAAAACTGAATTCCTGCAAGTGACCTGAAGTCAATTTGTATTTCAGATCGATTCTCTTCAGTTTCTAATTCTGCGTAGATAGGGTAAATATTCGATTTACCATCAAGGTTAATAATCTGAATGAGATTCTGTACTTCAGGTTTTTTGATAGAGTTTTTTTTAAAATAAAGAGCAAGCTGCCTATCCTTGTTCTTTTTAATAATATATCCAAACTGAAGGTCAACGCTTTCAATTTTTTGCATAGCATCTAAAAATTTATCAAACTTCTTATAGCTAGGTGCAAAAGCAGGCGTAGGACCTGATGCAGTACGGGCATTATCTAACCCATTTATATTATTTACTGTTAATTCTAAAATTCGATCCATCCTCCAGCCTGATCTCGATAGAAGCATTAACATATCGGCACCAACAGGACTTAGAACTTTTTTGATAAAGTCCCCACCCTTAAGAGGAAGATATGTAATGGTAGGCTTTTCAGAATATTGTGCCGCACCTCCAATACCAACATTGTTAGCATCAGGACCACCATCAAATATATTGAATAAAAAACTACCTCCTCTTTTCCATTCTATTGATGTGGAAACACTGCTGACCTCTAAAACTGATATTGAATCTCCGTATCTCCTTTTTACAAGATTAAGTAATAATTGCTGATCATTTGTTTCCGAAATAACGGTATTAAATTCTCCACGAGAATCTTGGACACTATCTGGTCCAATTTGAATGAACTGATCAAAAAAGGAACAACCTCCTAAAAAGATAGTTAAAATTAACGGTATAATTTGAAAAATTAGTTTTTTATGCACTTTTAGAATTTGATTTGAAAGATATAATGATAAATTATTTTCCTTAAAAATTGAAGTTTCTTTTGAAGTGACATGAGTATCCTCTAGGATTTTTTATTAGATACTTTTGATGAGCTTCCTCAGCAGGATAAAATTTATCAAAAGCTATTATTTCTGTAGCTACTTTTCGCTCCCAATGTTTGGATGCGTCCACTCTTTGAATTACATTCTCAGCAATATTTTTTTGAACATCTAAAGTATAAAAAATAGAAGAACGATATTGTGATCCAATATCATTACCTTGTTGGTTAGGTGTTGTTGGGTCATGAAGCTTGAAAAATTCAATGAGGAGGTTTTCAAATGAGAGTTGATTAGGATCAAACTTGATCATGACGGTTTCAGCATGACCAGTGGTACCTCCAGAAACACTCTCGTATGTGATGTTATTTACAAAACCTCCGGAGAAGCCAACAAGTGTTTCCTGTATTCCAAGAATTTGACCTATGAGATTTTCAAGGCCCCAATAGCAACCACCTGCAAGATATACTAATTCTAATTTTTCTGTTTTATTGGTCATATGTAAATTTTTTTTAGTTTCTTATTTTTCTAAGTTATTTATTGTATATTGATAATATTAATTATTGTATATTGATAATATTTAATAAATTTATTATTTTAATTTTAAAAAAAGGAATAAAAAAATGTCTGTATCCATGTATGAAACCTCCGTACCAATGTTTATTACTATGCTTGAAAAATTATCATTAATACTAAAAAAAGGTGAACGGTTTGCTGAAAAAAGAAAAATAGATAAAGATATTTTTATTAATGCACGTTTGATTGCGGATATGAGACCTCTAACTAGCCAAATACAAATTGGAACAGACATGATTAGGTTAGGTATCGGGAGATTGTCTAATGTAAAAGCTCCAGCTTACAAAGATAATGAAAAAACATTTGCTGATTTACAAAAAAGAATAAGTAAAACTATTACTTTCTTAAAAAAAATTAATCCAAAAAAAATGGAAGGTTCGGAGAATATGGAAATAACATTTTCTATCAGAAGTAATGAATTTAAATTTAAATCTGGAAAAGATTATTTAACAAAATGGATGATTCCTCACTTTTTTTTTCATGTGACTACAGCCTATAATATTTTAAGATCAAACGGTGTTAATCTAGGCAAAAGAGATTATATAAAATTTTAAATAAAGGAATAAACAATGAAATCAATTGATAACATTTTTAACTCGATTATGAGTAACTTTTATAATTTAACGCCATGGCTTCTTCGGCTAGGGTTAGGAGTTTCTTTTATCTTTCATGGCCTTAATAAATTTCCATTACCCCCTCAAAAATTGATTGATTATTTTGGTTTCTCACCAGAGATTGCATCACTCGTTGCCATTTCAGAATTAGGCGCAGGGGCTCTGTTAATTCTTGGTGGTCTTTTAAAGGGGTATGTTGGAAATTTATTGACTCGTTTTGCCGCTGGGGTGATTGTCGTGGTCATGTCATTTGCATTCACATTAGCTCATAGTGATTGGTTTATTACTCCAAAACTATTTATGAGTGAGCAAATATTTTTGATGATCATCGGTCTGTATTTTTTTATAAAAGGAAATAGTTAGTTTTTATTTTTTTTGTCTTAGGAGTGAAACTAAACGACTAATCATCACCGCAATATACATCACACCTGTAATCGCTTCTGTAACTGCCCACATTTTAGCCGTATAAGATACAGGTGTTATGTCACCATATCCTAATGTTGTTAATGTAATAAAGCTAAAATAAACCATCTCCACCGAAGCCGAACTTTTGTCAAAACTTGAGAAATGAAATGCATTTGGATTAAGAGTTATTAAAATCATGAAAAGCAAATACCAGAAAATACCAATAAGAATATATATGGATATACCGCCACTAATTATTTGGGCATCTATTATTTTTGTTTGAGTTATTTGTTTAAATAATTCATAAATTGTTAGAGCGATAATTAATATTTTTAAAGCATATTGAAATAGACTTTGATTGAAATCAAACAGTAAATTGTTAATTAATACGATTATCAACAAAGCTAAAGACAGCTTAAATATTTTTGAATTTTTGTGATGAAGGAAAATACTGCTAATAAGGATAAATAAAAATAATATTTCGATATCGACAATTGAAGCAATCCCTAAATCAAAAGCTAATGGCCCTAAAAAAAATACAATAAAAAGTGAAAATAATAAAAAATGATTAGCATATTTCATAATTAATTTTAGCTTAAATAATCATATAAGGTAAGCTTTATACATGGAGGAGTAATGTCTAAGAAGCCAGAAGGACTAGAAAATAAGATTCAATCAGTGTCATATGGTCAACAGGGGGTAGTATCTGCCCATCCACTTGCTAGCAAAGCTGGGGTTGACTGTTTAAAAAAAGGTGGCAATGCCTATGATGCATTAGTAACTTCAGCAATCACACTTACCGTTGTTGAGCCTATGATGAGTGGAGCACTTGGGTGTGGCATTGCAATGTTAAATTCACCAGAAAATGGAAATATAGTATGCAATTTTTCGGGCTGTATTCCTGAAAATTTTAATCAAGAGAATTGGGATAACACACGATCTGACACCTTAAGTATTCTAAGTCCTTCAGCTGTTAATGCTTGGTTAGAAATAAATAAACGTTTTGGGGTCATTCCCTTCAATCAATTATGTGAGCCAGCCATTGAATATGCAGAAAATGGTTTTGAGTTAACAGAAGCAAATAATTTTTTTATAAATTTTGCAAAAAATAGTGATTCTAAGAAATTATTCGATACCTACTACAAAAAAAGTTTTAAAACAGGAGATATATTTACCCAAAAAAAAACAGCTGCTGCTTTACGCCTAATAGCGCAGTATCAAGAAGAGGCGCTATTAAATAGTCCTTTATCAAAAGCTATAAGCCTTACTTTAAAAAATGTTGGTAGTAGTTTAAGTTTAGAAGATATAAAAAAAGATCAAATTTCATGGCAGAAACCATTATCTACTGAAGTTTTCGCACATCAAGTGAATGTCCCACCAAAAAATAGCAATGGTTTTATGATTTTACAAGCTGCAAAGTTAATTGAAGAATCGAAAGTCTGTGATATGACACATAATAGTGAGGTGTACATTGATCTATTGGTAAAGATCCTGAAAAAAGTTTTTTCAAATGCTAATAATTTTAAGATAAATCAATCGATTAATTCAGGTCATACAACAACTATATTAACTCATGATTCATCTGAAAATACTGCAATCATGACTCAAACCCTAGGAGGTCTTTATGGTTCTGGCATATGGGTTGATGATTTCGGTTTACCTTTTAATGGCTTAGGTGCTTACTGCTTTGACGAACTCCCAAAAGTATCAAAGAAAATAAAAGATACATCAACAAAGAGAGCACCTAATCCAATGTCATTAGTACAAATATTTAAAAATAATAAACTCGAGTATGCCTTTGGAACTCCTGGTGGTTTTACCATAATCCAAACTGAGCTTCAAGTATTGCTTAATATCTTGGTTTTTAAAATGCCTCTAGATAAGGCAATAGATGCACCAAGATTTTTTATTGATGATGGAGGAGATATATCTATTGAAGATAGAACTTCAGATAGCGTCATCAAGGGTTTAGTTAAAATGGGGTATAAACCAAAAATATTAGATGCCTACTCTTGGATTTTAGGTTGCATGCAAGGTTTTAAGAAATCCGAAGCCTCTATTTTTGTTGCAGACTCGAGACGCCATGCAAAGTCAAATGCAATTTAAGTAACCAATTAATAAGTTAACTTAGTTTGTCATCAGCAATATGATATTTAGGATCCTCAAGTAAGTTAAGCTCCACCATGTTTTTTGCACTATCAAGAACCTCCAAACAGTCTGGACTTAGGTGTACAAGATGTAGTTTTTTACCAAGTGATTTATATTTGTTTGCCAAGGCATCAATAGCCATGATTGCACTGTGGTCGGCTACTTTTGACTCTTTAAAATCTATAATCACTTCTTTTGGATCTTCTTTTATTTTAAACAGGTCATTAAAATTTTTAACTGATGCAAAGAAGAGTGTGCCTTTCAATTCATATGTTTTCCAACCTTTCTTACTTTTAGGTATAGTCACCTCAATAATTTTTGCATGCTCCCAAGCAAAAACTAAAGCCGAGACGATGACACCTAAAATTACAGCAATAGCTAAATCTGCAATTATAGTGACGGCCCCTACAAGAAGACCAACAAAAATATCTTTTCTAGGGACTTTTCCAAATAGACGAAAACTTCCCCATTCAAAAGTTTTCTCTGCAACAACGAACATAACCCCTATCAGGGCTGCAAGAGGAATCATCTCAATCCACTGAGAAAGAAATAAAACAAAGGAAGCTAAAAATATTGCAGTGGCAATTCCAGATAAGCGCCTGACTGCACCGTTATTAATATTAATCATACTCTGACCAATCATTGCACAACCACCCATTCCACCAAAAAAACCAGTCACAATGTTAGCAAACCCTTGTGCTAAAGATTCCTTATTTGGCCTTCCTCTCGTATCTGTCATATCATCAATTAAATTGAGCGTCAAAAGAGTTTCAATTAAACCTATTGCAGCTAAAAGCAGGGCATATGGCAATGTAATGATTATAGTTTCAAGTGTTAAAGGAACCATAGGAAAATTAAATTCTGGAATTCCACCTGCAATTGAACCTAAGTCTCCAACTGTTCTAGTATCTATAGAAAAGAAATAAACAATACCTGTAGTAAAAATTATTGCAGCAAGAGTTGATGGGATTACCTTAGTGAGCTTTGGAAAAAGATAAATTATTGCAACGGTTAAAAAAATAAGGCCAGCCATAGCATAAAGCGGAACTCCACTCATCCATACAGATAAGCCTTCACTATTAAGAATTTTAAAATGATTAAATTGTGCAATAAAAATTACAACCGCAAGTCCGTTTACAAAGCCAAGCATAACGGGGTAGGGCACCATACGAATAAATTTACCCAATTTAAATAATGCAAATATGATTTGTAATAAACCCATTAATATTACTGTAAGAAAAAGATACTCTGGCCCATGCTGAACTACTAATGAAACCATTACAACTGCTAAGGCCCCTGTTGCACCTGAAACCATTCCAGGCCGTCCACCAAAAACTGATGTAATAAAACAAACTAAGATAGCTGCATATAAGCCAGTAAGCGGTGAAACTTGTGCAATCAGTGCAAATGCAATTGCTTCTGGAACCATAGCTAGAGCAACAGTAAGACCACTCAATAAGTTTGTTTTTACTTCAGGAAGGTTGTACATAGATTTGCTTTAAAAGAATTAGGAATGTGTATAAATAAAAATAGCTAATCTAACACAATTCCTTCTCTTCAAGATATCTAATTAACTTTGATCATTAATTCATTCCGCCTAAAAAAAGGCAATGTCCATGGGGGGTTATATCTAGCAATTTTTATTTCACCTGAAGTCTTAAGTTTTTCTTCTTCGATATACTGATTAAGCAAAATTTCTTTCTCTAAATAACTAGATTCTCTAACAAGACCCGAAAAGACAATAACTGCATATTTCTCTTTTGGTAAGCTTGAAATTTTTATATTTTTATCGTTTGGTTCAGGTAGTGTTTCCAAGGTGAATTCATTCGGCATAATAAAAGATACTATCCAGGCATTGTCGTTACCTTTAGTTAATACAGGCTTAGTCATATTAATTTTTTGAGATAATGGTTCCATCTCAACTGGTGCGGTCATTTCTATTCTTGAGTTACCATCTTTACTGATATTATTTCCAAATATATAGTCAGCTAGAATCTTAAAGCCTTTTGATGATGCATCATCAAAATCACCGAAAACCTCAACTTGAGCAATAATTTTAGGGGCATATTCTCTAATTTCAAATTTACCATCTTTTAATATTATTTTAAATTCAGGCTCGTCAGTTGCCATAATTAAGTTTGAGTAAATGATAAAAAAAATAAAAAAAATAATACGCATAAATTTTATAAGGGGATATTAAGCCAACCTGTAATAATATATTTTGAGCCTTTAGTAATAATTTGACCTTGATGGGCATGTGTCCATTCTGCCGGCCAAATCATTGTTCTTCCAGTGACCGGTTTAACATCTAAATCGTAATGATTAAAAGTTGTCTTACCCCCTTGAAAGTCATCATTTAAATAAGTCATAAATGCAAAAAGCCTGTGAAGGTGTTGTAATGACGTTCGTTCTGAATGAATTTTTGCAAAATGCCCACCCTCATTATACTTTTGGATATTAAATGGTCCTACATCAAGTGTCTTAAAATGATCACTTAAAAAAGGCCAACTTTGTTGATAAGACTTGTAACACTCTAAGAGATTTTCAAGATATACATTGATACAGGGAGTATCATTTTTAGCTAGATCTTTTGGAAAAATAGTTAAGTCAATAGAGTCTTTCTCATTCTTATCAACACCTCCAGCAGTTTGGCCATCATGATGAATTAGATGATTAGAATTAAAGTAGTCAATTAAACTATTGCATGTAGACTGCCCTATATCCCATGATCCTATAAAGTTTGGCTCTTTTGCTCCAGTTAAATTAATTTTTTTTATTGTCATTTTATTTCGACTTTGTCTGTGAAGGTTATTTTTCCGTTAACCTCATAATATATTTCCAATCCTTTATGAAAGTCTCCGTTGAGACATAAGATTTCACTGATTTTATCTTTAGCAATACCGTTATTATTGTCAATACTTAATGAGTATTCAAATGCTTGTTTGGAAGCAGAGAAGTTTCCCATTTTATAATGAAGAAATCCAACGCTATTAGAAATGATAGTATTTTTTGGCGATAAAGAGAAGGCGACCTTAAAACTTTCCAATGATTTTGTAAAATCCCCTTTTTTTAAATAAGAATTTCCCATATTATTAAATATTTCAAAATCATTTGGATTAATCTCAGATGCTTTTTGAAAATTTTTGATGGCTAAGTCAAAATTTTTCTGATCATAATAGATGTTGCCCAAGTTAAAAAAAACCTGATAAACATCTGGATTTGTAATGAGTACATTATTAAATGCTTTTATGGCTTCATTAAAATCCCCTTTTTTTAAATAAGAATTTCCCATATTATTTAATATTTCAAAATCATTTGGATTAATCTCAGATGCTTTTTGAAAATTTTTGATGGCTAAGTCAAAATTTTTCTGATCATAATAGATGTTGCCTAAGTTAAAAAAAACCTGATAAACATCTGGATTTGTAATGAGTACATTATTAAATGCTTTTATGGCTTCATTAAACTTTCTATTTTTTTTAAAATTAATGCCATCATTAAAATAATCTTCAGCTGTTTTCTTACTCATTTTTAATTGCCATGTAAATTAGATTTTTTTATACATATTTATTGAGCTTACTGTAACGTCAGTAAATATATTACCTGAAGTTTTAAAAAATTTTTTTTTATAAAAATCCATAGCACTGAGTCTTGCAATAATGATAATTTTTTTGTAATTATTCTTAATCGCAAATTTCTCTGTAAATTTTAGAATACTTGAGCCATATCCCTGTTTTTGATATTTTTCTTCAATAGCCATTTGTCGCAGCCTAATTGTTGAGCAATCAATCTTTTTTAGACAAAATGAGCCAATTATCTTACTTTGGTTTTTAAGGGCGAAATGGTTTTGTTGATTTTCATTCAATAAATCTTCTTTTGTCCATTCTAAATTAAGAGGTTTTCTAAGATTAAGAAATCTAAAATTCAAAAGTTTTAGGTATTCTTCTGAGTAATAATTTATTTCTTCTATTTGCAATGTATTTATTGGCGGAGAGCGAGGGATTCGAACCCTCGATACAGGTTTACCCCGTATGCTTCCTTAGCAGGGAAGTGCTTTCGACCACTCAGCCAGCTCTCCTATTTTTTCGTAACGATACTCTTAAATTTTATCTAAATCAAAAGCTTTATGAAGTGCATTTACAGCTTTATCCAATGATTTTTCTTCAAGGATAACTGATATCTTAATTTCACTTGTCGAGATAGTACTAATATTTACGCCTTCTTCAGCAAGTGTTCTAAACATTTTACTTGCTACACCCACATGAGATCTCATCCCAACTCCAATAATTGAAAGTTTAGCAATTTTATCGTCTCCTTTAATCTCTCGTGCTTTGATATGATCTTTTACTTTTTCATTTAAAATTTTTAAGGTTCTATTTAAATCATTTTTCTGAACAGTAAATGTAAAGTCTGTAAGTCCATCCTGACCTAGATTCTGAATGATTACATCCACACCAATATTGGCTTCTGCAATAGGCCCCAAAATTTGATATGCGATACCTGGCATATCTGGCACGCCAAGAATATTTACTTCAGCCTCATCTCTATTAAAAGCAATACCTGAAATAATTGGATCTTCCATATTCTTTTTTTCCTCAAAATTAATTTCTGTACCTTCATTATTTGGTGAAAAGCTTGATAAAACTCTCAGCTTAACTTTGTATTTACCTGCAAATTCAACTGACCTCGTTTGTAATACCTTTGAGCCCAAGCTAGCCATTTCTAGCATCTCTTCAAAGTTTATTGATTTAAGTTTTTTTGCTTCAGGAACAACTCTGGGATCAGTTGTATAAATACCATCTACATCTGTATATATTTGGCACTCATCAGCTTTTAGAGCTGCCGCAAGCGCTACAGCAGTTGTATCAGAACCACCACGACCCAAAGTGGTGATGTTACCTTCTTTGTCTACACCTTGAAACCCAGCAATAACAGCAATAAAACCATTTTTTAAATCTTTTTTTAGATTTGTATCTTCAATATTTAAAATTCTTGCTTTACTGTGAGCACTATCCGTCTCAATTCTTACCTGATGACCAGAGTAACTTTTTGCTTTAAATCCTAAATTAATTAATGATAAAGCCATAAGTCCACTCGTTACTTGTTCACCAGTTGAAACAATAGAGTCGTATTCCCTCAACTCAGGACTTGGCATCATTTCCTCACACAGATTAATTAATTTATTTGTTTCGCCCGACATAGCAGAAACAACAATGACTACTTGATAGCCTTGGTTATAAGTTTTAATTGCGATATTAGCCGCCGCTTTAATCCTTTCAGAATTAGCAACCGATGTACCACCAAATTTTTGTACGATAATACTCATTTACATAGATTCTTTAACTACTAAGATTTGTTTGAACGAGTTTGAACGCTTCTTGGACTAATTTTGTGTTTGCTCCACCTGCCATTGCCATATTTTTCCTACCCCCACCTTTGCCTCCAACTTTTTCACCAAGTGTTTTAGCAATGGATCCTGCATCAATTTTATCTGTTAGGTTATCCGTAACGCCAACAGCAAAAGTTACGTTAGAATCTTTCACTGAGGCTAGTATTATAACTGCTGTTTTAAGTTTTATCTTCAATTTATCAATCATATCTCTCAATTCATTAGGCCCTTGATTATCAATTACTTGGCTTAAATAATCAAAATTATCTATTTTTAATGTTTTTGAAAGCATCTCATCAGTTTGATTTAATGCTAATTCTGATTTTAGTTGGCTTTGTATTTTTTCATTCTCTTTAAGTTGGGTGAGTATTGAAGATACTTTTGATGGTATTTCTGATGTTTTGGTATTTAGGTCTTTGGAGATTCTAGTTAATATTTCTTCTTGATCATTTAAAAATTTAAGAAGATTAATGCCAGTAACGCCTTCAATTCTTCGCACGCCTGAAGCAACACCTGTCTCAGAATAGATTTTAAATAGCCCAATATCACCTGTATTTCCTACGTGAGTCCCTCCACATAACTCGATACTATTTCCAATATTTAATACACGAACTTCTGAATCGTATTTTTCTCCAAAAAGCATTAATGCACCTGATTCTTTTGCCTTATCAATTGACATCATTTTTGTAGAGGTACTTTTATTATTTAAAATTTCATTATTAACAATAGATTCAATTTGATGAATTTCATCGTTTGAAATAGATTTTGTATGAGAAAAATCAAAGCGTGTTTTTAGGTTGTCTACGAGAGAACCTTTTTGTTCAACATGATCGCCTAAAACAATTTTTAATGCTTTATGAAGCAGATGGGTAACAGAATGATTTCGCTTAATATTATTCCTCCGATGTTCATCTATAAATGCTTCAACTTGTTCATTGCATTTTAAAGAGCCAGATTCAAGAGCCCCAATATGACCAAATACGTTTTTTTTAATTTTTGTCGTATCTTTAACATAAAATTTTCCGCTGTTAGTTTTAATGTAGCCACTATCACCAACTTGCCCTCCTGACTCTGCGTAAAAAGGGGTTTTATCTAAGATAAGGATTGCTTCATCACCCTTTTTTATCTCCTCCACTTCATTGCCATCTTTAAATATTGCTAAAATTTTTGAAGAAGAATGGATATCGATATAACCTAAAAATTCTGTATCTGTACCTTCGTAAGGTAACGTTTTAATTTTATTAAATTTACCAGATTCACGCGCCATTGTTCTTTGAGATTTCATAGATACCTCAAAAGCTTCATTATCAATTTCAATTTTATTTTCTCTACAAATATCAGCTGTTAGATCAAGAGGAAAACCATAGGTATCATGTAGCTTAAAAGCAATTTCACCATCTAGTATCGATACATTTTTATTTTTAATATCATTTATTGCCTGATCGAGAATAGACATTCCATTTTCAATGGTAATGAAGAAACGCTCTTCCTCTAAGAGAATTTCATTTGAAATTAACTTTCTTTTTTTTGAAGATATATTTTTTTCATCATCCATTAACTTTAAAACTAGCGGTACGAGTTTATTAAAGAATGGCTCATTACAGCCAAGCTTATAACCATGCCTTATAGCTCTTCGAATAATTCTTCTTAAAACGTAACCTCTCCCTTCGTTTGCAGGTAATACTCCATCTTTAATAAGGTAAGTGGATGTTCTTATATGATCTGCAATTACTTTAAGTGAGTTGTGCCCAAGGTCTTTTGTATTTGTAATTTTGCCAATTTCAGCAATTAATGTTTTGAATAAATCAATTTCATAATTTGAGTGAACACTTTGTAGTATCGCAGAAATTCTCTCTAATCCCATCCCCGTATCAACTGAAGGCTTTGGTAGAAGATGCATTTTGCCCTGCTCATCTCGATTGTATTGCATGAAAACCAAATTCCAAATCTCAATGAACCGATCTCCATCTTCATCTTTTGAGCCTGGGGGGCCTCCAAAATAATTTTTCCCATGATCATAAAAGATCTCACTACAAGGACCGCATGGACCTGTATCTCCCATCATCCAGAAATTGTCAGAAGCATATTTACTTCCCTTGTTGTCTCCAATAAGGATAATTTTATCTTTAGGTAGACCTATCTCCTGTGACCAAATTTTTAATGCTTCTTTATCTTCTTCGTAAACTGTGACTAATAATTTTTCCTTTGGAATTTTGTAGATCTCTGTCAAAAGCTCCCATGCGTAAGAGATAGCTTCTTTTTTAAAGTAATCTCCAAAGCTGAAGTTACCGAGCATTTCAAAAAAAGTTAAATGCCTTGCCGTATATCCAACATTTTCTAAATCATTATGCTTTCCCCCTGCTCTAACGCAGTGCTGACTTGAGGTTGCTCTTTGATAATTTTTTTTCTCAATGCCTAAAAAAATTTCTTTAAATTGATTCATGCCTGCATTTGTAAAAAGCAGAGTAGGGTCATCTTGAGGGACCAAGCTTGAAGAAGACACAACCTCATGACCCTTGGTGGCAAAGAAAGCTAGAAATTTATTCCTAATTTCTTTTTCAGATAAATTATGTTTTTCATTCATTAGCTATTCAAAATTTTTCCCAGAGACAATTTTATGTATCAATTCTATGTCAATACCTCTTCCCTGGAGAAACCTTATTTGTTTATTTCTTTCCTCTAACGATTTAGGAGTACCATCAAATTTCTTTGCCCAGATTCTTTTTGCAAGAAAATAATTCTCTGTTTTAATTTTGACGAGCTCAGTATTGATTATAGTGTCAGCTACTCCTCTCACTTTTAATTCATATCTAATTTTCTCTGCCCCATATTTATTTTTTTTTGACAAAATAAATTGTTCAGTAAATCTTTGATCAGATAACCATCCACTAACTTCAAGATCATTTAGTATAGTTTTAATATCTTGTATCTCAAGCTCTTGAGCGAAGGTATTTATTTTTTTATGTAACTCTAGGCGTGAGTATTCTCTTTTACCTAAATAATATAGAGCTCTTTTCTTTAATAAGATAATATTTTTTTCAATATTACTTTTCAGATTCTGCATCATCCTCAGACACTTTATTCTCGATTTCAATTTCAGTTGAAATACTTGACTTACCTCTTACTTGATTTTCTATATCTTTAGATATGTCTGGATTACCTTTAAGGAATTCTCTAACATTATCTTTACCTTGACCTATTTTTTCACTGTTGTAGCTATACCATGAACCAGACTTTTCTATAATATCTAATTTAACAGCTTGGTCTATAATCTCCCCTTCTAAAGAGATCCCTTCACCATAGAGCATATCAAATTCAGCTTTTCTAAATGGGGGAGCTACTTTGTTTTTAACAACCTTTACTCTAGTTTCAGCACCAATAATTTCATCATCTTTTTTTATGGCACCAATTCTTCTAATATCAAGCCTCACTGAAGCATAAAATTTAAGTGCATTACCACCCGTCGTTGTCTCTGGATTTCCGAACATTACACCAATTTTCATTCTTAGCTGGTTGATAAAAACCACCATAGTGTTAGTTTTCTTGATGTTGCTTGTTAATTTTCTTAATGCCTGTGACATTAATCTAGCTTGTAACCCCATATGTGAATCACCCATGTCACCTTCAATTTCAGCTCGTGGAGTTAATGCCGCAACTGAATCGATAACCACAATATCAACAGAACCACTTCTGACAAGCATGTCAGCAATTTCTAGTGCCTGCTCACCTGTATCTGGTTGCGAAACTAATAATTCTTCAATGTTAACGCCAAGTTTTGCTGCATATTGAATGTCAAGTGCGTGCTCTGCATCTATAAATGCTGCTGTACCCCCAATTTTTTGCATTTGCGCAATCACTGAAAGTGTTAGCGATGTCTTTCCAGAAGATTCAGGACCATATATTTCAATGACTCGCCCTCGAGGCAAGCCTCCAATTCCTAGAGCAATATCAAGCCCTAATGATCCCGTAGATACTGATTGGATACCTTCAACGACCGAAGTGTCATCCATCCTCATTACTGATCCTTTGCCGTATTGTTTATCTATTTGCGCTAATGCCGCGTCTAGGGCTTTTCTTTTATTTTCATCCATTGAATAGTTACCTTTAGTTAGTATTTTTTAATTAGTTTTATTATTCCATACTTGTTGTTATAACGTAAGGATCAACAGTTTATTTAATACAAAAAGGACCGATTCTTTTCTAATCACCTCTCTTGAGCCACTAAAAATTGCTTTATGTTCTAAAATTATTCTATTCTGATCCGCTACGGAAAAAAAAACAGTCCCAACAGGCTTATCTAATAACCCTCCTTCAGGACCTGCAATTCCTGTGATACTGATACTTAGATTTGCTTCGCTATTTTTTAGCGCCCCTGCAGACATTTCATTAGCAATTGCCTGACTCACGGCTCCATAATTCTTAAGGGTTTCACCTCGGATTCCCAAAGAGTCTATTTTAGAATTATTGCTATAGGTTACAAAGCCTCTATCAAACCATTTTGAGCTACCAGGTACCTGGGTAAAAGTTGCAGATAAAAGTCCTCCTGTACATGATTCAGCTGTCACTAACAGTATTTTTTTCTTTATGCATTGCTTAGCTAATACCTGAGAGAGTTGTGTAAGTTCTTTAGAAAACATATTGATTAAGAACGATCATTATTAAAGCAGAATAGATAATAGCTCCTATATCATCAATCATTATTCCAAAACCACCATTAAATTTTTTTTCAAGGATATTGATAGGAAATGGCTTTAAGATATCAAAAAACCTGAATAATAAAAAGCAATAAAATAACTCAACTACATCAGGCTGAAGATAAATTAATAAGGCAAGAAAGGCAACAATTTCATCGATAACAATGCAAGAAGGGTCTTTTAATTTAATTATGAGGCAGGTTTTGTCTGACACATAAATACCAATAAAAAAAAGAGTTATCACAAAAAAATAATCATAAAATTGAGGAAGAAGTTGGGAAAAATAAAATAAAGGTATCGCAACTAGTGTCCCAAAAGTTCCAGGCGCAAAATTTGCTAATCCTGACCCAAAACCTAAAGCAATAAATGTTGACTCGTTTTTAAAAAGTAAATTATTTTTTTTCAAAGTGAACATAGCCTTCTTTTAGTTTAATATTTTTCCCATTATCACTTATAAGAATTTTTTTATCTTTAGTAATAATGCCTACCCTTGAGAGATGTAAATTATTTTTTTGAATTAACTTTTCAATCTTAGGCCTCATTTTTTTTGCAGTAGTTAATATCATTTGATAGTCATCACCACCATAGAGCGCTAAATCTTCTTGCCCTGTTTTTTTTATCCATTTATTTATTGGAATATCTTCAAGAAAAATATTGGCACCGACTTTTGATGCATTCAAAATATGACTCAAGTCAGCTACAAAACCATCTGAAATATCAACCGCCGCGTTACAAAAATATTTAATTTTTTCAATAGTAAATTGACTTGGTTTTGGTTTTTCTAAGGCAATAATAGATTTTTTTGTTACTGTGCTGGGGACGTCAATCTTCCGTTGGATTATTTTTAGCCCTAATGCAGCGAGACCAAGCTCTCCAGTCACCCAAATATCATCCTCAATTTTTGCATTAGATCTCAATAAGACATTATCTTTATTAACATCACCCAAGATGGTAACGTTGATTGATAAAGGTCCTTTTGTGGTATCTCCTCCAATTAGTGCAACATTATATTCCTTGCAACATTCAAAGAATCCTTTAGAGAATTTTTTTAGCCAATCATTATTTGAGTTTGGAAGCGCGATAGAAAGCAATGCAAACATCGGAGATGCACCCATTGCTAAAATATCAGAAATATTGACTGCCATTGCCTTCCATCCAAGCCTATAAGGGTCTGTATTTTTCATGAAATGCACTTTTTCATTAAGCATATCTGTTGAAATTGCCCAAAGATTTTTATCATCTTTTTTGAATAAAGCAGCATCATCCCCTATACCTTTAAATGCTTTGGTATTTTTCTTGATAAAGAATTTTTCTATAATTTCAAATTCAATCTGCATCTTATTTTTTTTTTGGCCTGAAAGATTTTACAAATTCTTCATTTGTTTCAACATATGGAGCACCAATTAGGTCCAAACAATAAGGTATTGCTGCAAAAATGCCAGGTGTTTTTATATTGTTTTCTCTATCTTTTACCCCCTCTAAGGTTTCAATGATAGCTTTAGGCTGTCCTGGAAGATTCACTATTAAAGTCTTTTTTCTAATGACAGCAACCTGCCTTGATAAGATGGCAGTTGGAACAAAATTTAAGCTAATCTGACGCATTTGTTCGCCAAATCCAGGCATTTCTTTGTCAGCGACAGATAAAGTAGCCTCAGGAGTAATATCTCTTTCGGCAGGACCTGTCCCACCTGTTGTTAATATCAATGAACACTCTTTTTGATCACAAAAATCAATTAAAGTATTCTTAATTTTAGAAAGTTCATCTGGAATCACAATTGATTCTGTTCGGTAATTATTTTTTAATGTTTTCTTTAACCAAGCTTCCAGTTCTGGAATTCCTTTATCTTCATAAACACCAGAAGATGCTCGATCACTAATTGATATTAATCCAATTTTAATGAATTTTTGTAGCATGATTATGTCAATCTAATTAATTAAAATACAATATTATCATTTCCAAGGAAGCTTCATGTACAAATCATATTTAAATACCTTTATCGCAGCAATGTTTTTTATATCCACCAATCTTATTGCTGAAGAAAATTTATTCGAGAAAAACTATGTTTTACAAAGTCCTGAGGGCTTTAAGTCATTCGAACAAAATCCAGAGACCAAAATAATGAGAGGCTGGGAAAAAGATACCGATAATGTGATGATGCTTGAGAATGGTTACGATTTTATGGGATTCTCAGGGTTTGTCAGCACTAACTTACCGCCAAGTATTGCTCTTGAGCACGGTGAGAAAATAAAAGCAGACCTTATTTTGATTTATGATCGACAAATCAATGAGGGTGATAGAGCCTCTCAATTTAAACAAGCGAGACAAAAGGCAATTAAAGAAAAACGAGTTAAAGATTTTGGTAGGGTTACTGAGATAGAAATTACAGAAGAGGACCTAGTTGATCCAAATGTAATGTATGATTTTTATGCTACATATTGGGTAAAACTTCCAAAACCAACTTTTGGCACCCATTTTATTGAGCTTGGACAAGGCGAAAATGGGAAAAATGCTGAAGGGGTTCAAGTTATTGCTGTAATTAAAGGTTCAGCTGCAGCTGAAGCAGGAATCATTAGAAATGATAGTATTACTTCTATTAATGGTCAGAAAGTTACAACACCTGAGGAGCTTATATCCTTAATCAGAAAAAATAAGGGCTCTGACATTGATGTGGGCTACATAAGAAAAGGTAAAGCTGAAGAAACGGTAGCAAGTATATAGAAATATTATAAGGTTTCTTTAATGAACTGGAAAAGCTCCTTTTGAAATTTATTGGAATTTCCTTTTTCTTTTTCTCTCTGAGAATTAAGTATAAGTTTTCTGAGTTTTTGTATATCAATAGTTGGAGATAAATTCACAAAATCTGTGAGATTTGAGATATTAGCTATTAGTTTTTTTCTCCAATCCTCTGCTTCATGGAATTTTCTAATCTCACTTTGAGATTCAAACTTTAAATGATTAACAAACTGTTCTGCTTCTGAAAGATCTATAGCTCTAAGTAATTTGGCTAGATATAGGCTTTGTCTTTTTTGTGCTGAATTTTTTTTAAGTTTTTTAAGTTCCTTTATAGCCCCAAGAACATTTTCAGGTAGTTTAACCTGGCTTATTTGATTATCAGTCAAGGCTACTAAAATTTTGCCAAATTCATGAACATCTTTAGCCTCATTTTTTAAAGCTGTTTTACTTTTGAAATCATCAGTTGTATTAGTCATAGAAATTTAATACCAAATCTTGAATTTGATTATGTATGATATCACTTTAATAATTTTCAAATATCGAATGATAAAAGTACTTAATTATTCACAAGAAGATTTATATGAGTTAGCGAGATACGTCAATAAACAGGCTAAAGCTAAGGGTGCATCCGAGTCAGATGTTGAAATTGATGTAGATGCTGGAGCTTCAATCTCTGTAAGATTAAAAGAACTGGAATCAGTCTCTTTAAATAATGATAAAAGTTTAGCAATTACAGTCTATTTTGGAAAAAAAAGAGGTATGGCGACAACGTCTGACTTTAGCAAAAATGCTATTGAATCTTGCCTGGCAGCAGCCTGCGATATTGCTAAGTTCACCGGTGAAGATAAAGCATTTGGTCTAGCGAGCTCGAAATTATTCCCAAAAAAAGAAATTGAGCTTGATTTGTATCATCCTTTTGAAGATTCACAGGATGCTATGATCGCTAAGGCATTGCTAGCTGAAAAAGCAGCGTTATCATTTGATAAAAGGATAAGTAATTCAGAGGGAGCAGATTTCAGCACTTCTAATAATCTATTTGTTCAGGCAAATTCAAATGGGTTTATTGGGGGCTTCCCATCTTCACGACATACAATAAGCTGCTCAGTTATTGCAAAAGACAGCTCCGGTATGCAAAGAGATTATAGTTATAGTAATGCGCGTAAAATTTCTAATTTACAATCTTTAAAGGAGATCGGCGAAACCTCAGCTAAAAGAGCTTTAAATCGGCTTATGCCGAAACCTATCAAAACAGGTCGTTATCCTGTAATTTTTGAATCTCAGGTTGCGACCTCTCTCATTTCATCAATAGTTTCTGCCTCATCAGGTACAAATCAATATCGTAAAACTTCATTTCTATTGAATTCACTTGGTCATAAAATTGCTTCAGAAAATCTAACTATTAATGAGGACCCATACTTAAAGCATGGAAATGCAACAACATACTTTGATGGAGATGGAGTTTGCGTTCAACCAAGGGTTGTTGTTGATAAGGGTTTTTTAAAAGGATACTTCTTATCATCATATAGCGCCAGAAGGCTAAAAATGGAAACAACAGGCAATGCTGGAGGTGCACATAATTTAATAGCCACTTCATCAAGTCTCAGCTTTGAAGGGTTGTTAAAGAAGATGGGGAGAGGCCTGTTGGTAACAGAATTAATGGGGCAAGGTTTGAATATAGTGACTGGAGATTATTCAAGAGGTGTTGCTGGATTTTGGGTTGAAGAGGGCGCAATCATACATCCTGTTGAAGAGATCACTATTGCTGGGAATATGAGGGATATGTTGTTAAATATTTCTGATATTGGAAATGATACCTATAAAAACGGTTCTCAATACATTGGATCTGTATTAATAGATGAAATGACTGTTGCTTCCGGTAATTAAATAAAACCCTAAAGAGAAGATACTAGATGTGATGCTAGCGGTCGTTGACTTGTTTTATCCGTATCACCGCTAGTCCCAACATTTTTATATTTTGATGCAGTGTTGCTTTCGACTTCCTCATCATTGTTAGATATTGTTTTAACATCATCACCTATTGTGTCATCTTCAGAAATAGTATCATCCAGGTAATCGTTATAATCTATTTGTTTTTTACCATCAATTTGATTCTTTCTCATCTGCAACCAAGAATCACGTTGGAAAGCATATGGATCGATTGCTGCTTCATCCATCAGGTTTGTCGCATCCAAAAGTTGAGCGCGAGTATTGATAACTGCACCAATATATAATTTGTTTCTTAAACTTACATTACTTATATAGCCAATTGGATCAATAAAGAAACCATCTACTACTAAACCAGTGCCATCTCTGAAGGTAGAAGGGCCAAAAAGTGGTAACACTAGGTATGCACTGTCACGCCAGCCATAGTGAGCAAGTGTTGTCCCAAAATCTTGTTTGTTGCGATCAGTATAATTATTAACATTAGTTGAAGCTACATCAATGAAACCAAGCATACCGATGGTAGTATTTACTATTACCCTCCCTGCATCTGTCATACCTTGTTCTATGTCTAACTGCAAAAAACTATTAACTGCAGTTATGAAATCTGAAATGTTATTGTAGAAATTATTAACCCCTTTCTTAGCTACATCGGGTGTGATGTAGTTGTATCCCTTTGCAATAGGCTTAAGAATGGCACCATCAAGTGTATCGTTAAATGTATAAACGCCTCGATTGAACCCTTCGTAAGGGTCTTTAGGATTTTCTTCTGCACTTAAAAGGCATGAAAAGAGTATTAGCGAAAACGCTATAAGGTTTGATTTTATTTTAGTAGTCATATTTTCAAATTATTACATATTTGTTGCTTTTTAGGGACAATTTAATGCGATTTTAAAAGGAGATTGAAAAAAAAATGTTGTTAATAAGCAACATCATTTACATGCTTTATACATTAAAAGCGCTTTATCTCTTTGTATTTTATGATCAACGATGGGAAATGGATAGTCGATACCCAATTTTATGGGGAAAGAATCTTTATTTTTTTCAAAATATATCCACGGTTGATGAATTTCTTTTGAAGAGAGAGGTGCTAATTGAGGAATATATTTTTTTATAAATACACCATCTTTATCAAATTTTTCTGACTGAAGCACTGGGTTAAATATTCTAAAATAAGGTTGGGAGTCGCACCCTGTGGATGCAGCCCATTGCCAGCCACCGTTATTTGCCGAAAAATCAAAATCAATTAGGTTTTCTTCGAAATATTTTTCCCCCCATCTCCAATCAATGAGTAAATCTTTAACTAAGAATGAGGAAACAACCATCCTTAAGCGATTATGCATATAGCCTGTTTCATTAATTTGTTTCATTGCAGCATCTATAATTGGAAAGCCAGTTTGGCCATCCTTCCATGCTTCAAATTTATTCTCATCATTTTCAAATTTTAAGTTTTCAAAATGACTTTTAAAAGATTTCTTTTCTAACACATGGGGGAAGTTGGTAATAATTTGAAAATAAAAATCTCTCCAGATTAACTCATTTAGCCACGTTGAGGCACCATCACTATTTGCTTCAATAGCTAATTTTGCGAGATGTCTTATTGATAATGTTCCAAAGCGGTTGTGAACAGACAAATAAGAAACTCCCCTAATGGAAGGGAAATTTCTGTTTGATGAATAATTATTTATATTGTTACAAAATTTCTCGAGGAGCTTTTTGCCTCCGATTGTTCCAGTTGGTAAGTCGAGATCATCTAAGTTAGTTTTTTTAAACGTAAGATCCTCTAATGTTGGTAATGCTTTGTGAGCAAATTTCGCAAAGCTATCTTTATGAATATCACAATTGTATAGATCAATACCTTGCTCATTTAATTTTTTTAGATGGTTATTTTTATATGGTGTAAAAACTGTATATGGATTATTTGATTGCGTTAAAATTTCATTACTTTCAAATAAAACCTGATCTTTAAACGTGAAAGTTGACACCTCTTTATTTGATAGAATTTTAGAGATTGTATTATCTCTATCCTTTGCATATTTTTCATAATCCTTATTTATATACAACGATTTACATTTATATTCTGTAATTAATTTTGGAATAAGAGTTTCTGGATCACCTATTTCAACAATTAGGTCAGACCCTTTTTCATTTAAGGATTTTTTGATTTCATCAAGAGATCGAAGGATAAATTCAATTCTTCGATCTTTTTTATTTTTTAATTTACTCAATATTTTTATATCAAAGATAAATACAGGAAAAACTTGATTTGAATCTTTTAATGCATGAAAAAGGGCAGCATTATCGTAAAGCCTTAGGTCTCTTCTTAACCAAATGATACTGTTTTCAATCATTCTATTCTCGATGATAAGGATGATTATTTAAGATTGCGAAGGCTCTAAATAGTTGCTCAATTAAAATTAATTTAACGGTGTGATGAGGAAGTGTCATTTTAGATAGCGATATATTTTCTAAACTTCCACCTAGTAATTTATTATCAATACCATCTGCTCCGCCAATTACAAATATTATCGAAGGAAAATTCTGTAGCCAATTGTTTAATTTTTTAGAAAAGTTTAACGAGGATAACAAAGCCCCATGTTCGTCAAGGCAAATATATGGCGAATCTTTGATATGAGCTTTAATTTTAATAGCTTCTTCTTTCTTTTTATTTTCAATCGAACTAAATTTTTTTTCAGGTTTTATTTCTGTCCATTCAATTTTCGTATAGTTAGGAAATTTCTTTATATAGTTATTGATTCCATCTTGTAACCAACTATCTGGTTTATTGCCTACGGTGATAATTTTAATTTTCAAGCTTAAAATAAATCCAATGTTTTAATTTGACCATAATTCTTCAAGATTGAAATATGCACGAGTCGTTGGTGTCATGATATGTATAATAATATCTCCGAGGTCCACTAATACCCAATCACCTTCAGTCTCTCCTTCAACTCCAACAACTTCAACTCCAAAAGCACTCATTTTATCTTTAATATTTCTTGACAGAGCTTTTGTTTGCCTTGTTGAAGATGCGCTTGCGATAATCATAAAATCACTAATTGATGTTAATTTCTTGACATCTAGGGAGACTATATCAAAGGCTTTGATATCCTCTAAAGCAGAAATAACATGTTTTTTTATACTTAACGTTGAAGTCAAATTTAAGCTGCTTGAATTGCAATCGAATTTTTTGTGATAGTCATTTTATTTGATTCATCTAAATAGACTAAAGTAGGGTGATAAGATTTAAGCTCCGATTCATTATAATCTGCATATGTGGCAATTATTAGTTTGTCACCAGGACTGGCTTTATGAGCAGCTGCTCCGTTGATTGAAATAATTCCTGAACCTTTTTCGGCTCTAATTGCGTATGTCACGAATCTTTTTCCATTTGTAATGTTATAAATCGAAATTTGTTCATATTCTTTTATATCAGCAGATTTTAAAAGAGTTGAATCAATAGCACATGATCCTTCATATTCTAATTCAGAATGCGTTACAGTAGCTCTATGAAGTTTTGATTTGAGCATGGTTCTTTGCATAAGTATCTAAATAGTTCTTTTAAAGTTTAAATCGTGACATTATAGTCATATACTATCATCAGTGCAAAATTCTATATTATCAATTAGTCTCACATCATCATAATTTGCCGCACCTAAAATTACTAGATTTTTGTCACCCTTTAAAGGTTTTAATAAATCAGTTTGGCTTCTTATTTCAATATAATCGACAATCCAGCCAAGGCCAGTTAATTTTTTTATAGCTGATAATTCAGCCTGATTTATGTCATTTAATTTTTGTAGCTCTATTATTGCCTCTTGTAATGTTTTAAAAAGCGCTGAGGCCCCCACTTTTGATTTAGGTTTTAATAGGTTGTTTCTAGAACTTAGGGCAAGTGAATTTTTTTCTCTTACAGTTTCAACTGAATGAAAGGTAATCTTATAATTTTTATCTGAGATAAACTGTCTGATTAGCATGAGTTGTTGGTAATCTTTTTTTCCAAAAAAAACATGGTCTGGTTTAAAAAGGCTTAATAGTTTTTCTATTATCGTAATTACACCTTCAAAGTGACCAGGCCTTTTAGCCCCGCATAACTGTTTGGCTAGCGATGGTAACTTATAGGAAAGTGTTTGTGTTGTAGGGTAAATATCTTCTTCTGATGGGTTAAAAAGTATATCTACTCCAAGATCATTAAGAATCTTGATGTCTTTTGACAGGGTTCTTGGGTAATTTTGCAAATCATTTTGAGAGTTAAATTGTAAGGGGTTTACAAAAATAGTGACAATAATTACATCTGCATAATTTTTAGCTTGTTCAATTAATGAAATATGTCCGTCATGCAAGTTTCCCATGGTGGGAATTAATGCTAATTTTTTTTTAGCAGCTAATATTTGTTTTACTTCATTTTGGCTGTTTAAAATAATCATTAAATTTGATGAGTTTTTTTTATAAAATCCTGAATTGATTTAAAATTAAAATCTTTATAATTGCCATTAATTTTTTTTGTATTTTCAGAAGTATCTGAAACTCTTAAGCCAAGTAAATCATATAAGATTTCGACCCTTCCCATACATTTATTAGAGGACTGATATGAAATAGTAGGTATATCTAACTCAGCTGTTATAGCTTGGTCAATTTCGCCATTAAGCATTGATAAAACAATCATAGAAATACCTGCAGCTTGAAGAGTTTTTGCATCATCTATCAATTCATCTGATTTAAATTTAAATTCTGAAATAGTTTTTTTTTGAGGTGTAAAACCGATATGCCCACAAGAAACTATTTTTTCTTTGGTAAGGTGTCTCACAATACCTTCAATTTCTTTTCCACCCTCAACTTTGACAACATCAGCACCAGCACCAATTATTCTTTTTGCATTTATTAATGCAGTTGATTTACTATCATATGTGCGGATTGGCATATCAACAATAATCGGTAACCTATTTGCTCCATTACTTACGGCGCGCGTATGGTATAAAATCTCATCCATTGTGACATTTAAGATATCTTGCTCACCTTTAACTCTAGTTCCCAAAGAGTCCCCAACTAGCAAGGCATCTACCTCAGTATTGGCAAGCATGGATGCGAACGTGGCATCGTAGCAAGAAATAATTGCTATATTTTCTTTATTAAGTAGATTTTGTAATTTATTCATAATCATTAAACTAACTGTGGATTAAAGTATTCTCGAATACTAGTTATACCCATGATTCTCTCAACCATCATATTTAGAGCTGAGCTATCCTCTAATAGGTCAATATTTTCATTGTTAACAATTAAAACATTAGATTTATGTTGATTATGAAAATAATTACTATAAGAAGCTGCTATTTTTTCAAGATATTCAGTTGAAATTCTTTGTTCGTAATTAATATTTCTTTTTTCTACTCTTTTGCGAAGGAGATCTACGGGTGTTTGAAGATAAATAACTAAATCAGGAACAGGCGCCTTGAGTTGAAGATGGTGATATATTTGTTGATATAATTTAAATTCTTCATCATCTAAATTTAGCCTTGCAAAGATTGGATCTTTTTGCAAGAAAAAATCAGCGGCCACACCATTTCTGAAAAAATCTTTTTGTTTAAGGTCATCTAACTGATTAGCTCTTTGAAAAAGAAAATAAAGTTGTGTAGGTAGTGAATAATGTTTCATATCCTCATAAAATTTAGGTAGAAAAGGATTTCGTTCAGCTTTTTCGTTAAAAATTGTAGCTCGATGTTGATTTGCTAAAAGACCTGCAAGTGTTGATTTGCCACATCCAATAGGTCCCTCAATCACAATATAAGGATATTTATCGAATATATTCATTTTAGATTTTGACGACCCCTTGATCTGGAAGAGATTTTAAAATTTCTTCAATGGAGCCAATACCAGGGATGATTAATTTTTGGTTGATTTCAAAAAGAGGAACAATAACAAATTGTCTTAGATGCATTCTTGGGTGAGGCACAGTCAATTTTTTTGTTTTCATAACTAAGTCATCTATCAACAAAATATCAAGATCAAGCGTCCGCGGTTCGTTTAACCCCAGTCTTATTCTACCAGCTTGTGTCTCTATATCTTGCAATGCAGTATGCAATTTTTCAGAGGTAATATGACCCTCTATTTTTATAGTAGCATTTATAAAATCTGGTTGATCAATCTTACCAATAGGTTTTGTTTTGTATAGAGAGGATTCACGCGTAACTGACAGACCTTCAATTGTATCTATTAACTTTATAGCTTTATAGATTTGTTGGTTAGGTTCTTCTAGGTTACTTCCAAGTGCGATATAAATTTTAGACATAATTTTTTTTATCAATTATTTTTTTCCTAGTTTTATCATCAGAATCAACAAAATTTTTCCACCAAGTGCTAAAATTTTTATCAAATTGCTCACTTTCTGAGCGAATCAGCATAAAGTCATATGCAGCTCTGAACCTAGGATGTGTAAAGAGTCTATATACTTTTTTTTGAGATAAATTTTCAAATCTAATCTGCAGTCGCCATATTTCTGACATAGCGGTAAGAAATCTTTTTTGAATAGGGAAGGTTTTATTTTGTTTAAGAATTACTCTATCAATAGCGTCATTTAAAGCAAGCGAGCTATGAGGATATTGTGCTTCATTTTTTTTCCATAATTTAAAAACATCTTGCCATAAAAATACGGAAAAAATAAAACCGGGGCTGATATGTTTATTGTTTGCTATTCTTTGGTCACAATTTTCAAGAGCCTTACAAACAAATTTTTCGAAATTACAATCAAGGCTATCAAGGGAAGGTAGGTATTTTTTTGTTAAGTTGTATTCTCTAAAAAGCCTTAAACTTTTTTTTGCATGCCCAGAAAGAAAAAATTTTAAAATTTCATCGAATAATCTTGAGTGAGGAATGGTTTCGAGTAGCTTCATTGAGGGCTCAATCTGTTTGAGAGTATCATGATGAATATTCATATCAAGCTTAGCCGAAAACCTTAAGGCCCTTAAAATTCTTATAGGGTCCTCTGTAAACCTTTTATGTGGATCTCCAATTAATTTTATTATTCTATTATTAACATCATCTTCTCCATTGTAGGTGTCGATTAATTTTTTATTAATAGGGTCGTAATATAGTGCATTAATTGTAAAATCACGTCGCTGAATATCTTCACGCATTGAACCGTATTCATTATCTTTTAATATACCATTTTTCATATGAATTTTTTCTATCGGTGCTGTACGAAAAGTAGAAACCTCTATCGTTTCTCTATTATAAATGACATGAACTAATTTAAATCGTCTTCCAATAATTCTTGAGTGTTTGAAGATTTTTCTTATATCTTCAGGTTTTGCATTTGTTGCAATATCGAAGTCTTTTGGCGAGTAGTCTAATAAAATATCTCTTATCGCACCACCTACAATGTAGGCTTCATAATTGTTAACTTGAAGTTGAGATATTATATCAATTGCAGCCTCACTTATTAAGTGATGATTTATTTTTGTGGGGCTAATTAGTTGATTAATTTTTTTGAAAAATTGAGGAAAAACTTTTAAATTCATTTATAAATTCTAGATGTCTTTTTGCCATAAAATATCTTCGTTATTATTTTCTTTATTGATATACCTAGCTAGTACAAAAAGAAAATCAGATAAACGATTTATATATTTTAATGCATTTTTATTTACTTCTTCCTTATCATTCAAAAGAAACAAGCCTCTCTCAACCCTTCTACATACTGTTCTGGCTAGGTGGCTAAAGGATGCGGCTTTGGAGCCACCAGGCAGTATAAAATCTTTTAAGGGGAGAAGAGTGTCATTCATTCTATCAAGCTCCAGTTCAAGAAAGTTGACTTTTTTTATATCAATCTTTTTATAGTTTGGAATAGATAACTCTCCCCCAATGTCAAATAGATCATGTTGGATTTTTTTTAAGATATTTTTTTGTGGAACATTTTCTGTGAGAATCAAACCTATAATGGAATTGAGTTCGTCAACGCTCCCTAAGCATTCAATTCGACTACTAAACTTTTCAACGCGAGTTCCGTCACCGAGTCCAGTTTTACCTTCATCGCCTGTTTTAGTATAAATTTGTGTTAATCTATTCACCATAAATTTTAATTGTATTCTACATTAACCAATTAAATTATTTTGCTTTATCTTTCGTATACTTAACTTTAATTTATGCAAAAAAAACTTCCTGTAGGTATTTTTGATTCTGGCTTTGGGGGATTATCAGTAGCGAAAAGCATCCATAATCTTTTACCAAAAGAGGACTTGTTATACGTTGCTGACTCTGCTTTTACTCCTTATGGTGATATGCATGATATTGATATAATAGATAGAGCTATTTTAATTTCAGATTTTCTAATTAATAAAAAACACTCAAAAGCAATTGTTGTAGCATGTAATACTGCAACAGCATTTTCTGTTAATGCACTTCGTGAGAAATTTAATGTTCCAATTATTGGCATGGAGCCAGCAGTTAAACCAGCTATAAAGGTTACGTTAAATAATAAGGTAGGTGTTTTGGCCACGAGTGGAACATCGAAAAGCGCAAAATTTTCAGCTCTTTTAGAAAGGTACTCAGGCGAAGTAAAATTCTTTATTCAGCCATGCCCAGGGCTTGTGAATGCAATAGAAAAAGGAAGTTTTGATGATGCAGAGATATTTGAGTTATTAGATAAATATTTAGTTAACTTTAAAAAAAATGCTGTTGATACAATTATTTTAGGATGCACCCACTTTGTTTATATAAAGCATTTAGTAACAAAAATTATGGGTGAAAATATTAAGATTGTTGATACAGGGGAAGCGGTGGCAAGGCAATTACAAATTAAATTAGAAGAATTTAATTTAATAGTTGATTCAAGCGAATCAGATGAAAAAATGAAACTAATATTAACTAAGTATAAAAATATTCCTCATATAATTGGCCAATTTCTATCTGGAAGTAATATTGACTTTGAATTGGAGCAAAGTTGGGATTAAGTTTTGAGACGAAAAATTTTTCCGCAGTAAGGACAAGCTACCTCTTTTTTCTTATCCATATTTAAAAATACTTTTGGGTGCATCGAAATCGTATCATCTTCGCTTGAGGGGCAATAAATTGGAAAATCAACTTGGGTAACGAATGCTAACTCTCGATTTTTCTTATTCAACGTATGTTAGCCAATCAATGTACTTCTTGTTGTTACCCTTAACAATATCAAAATATATTGATTGTAGCTCGTGCGTAAGTGCCCCTTTAGTACCTGAACCTATCTTTCTTTTATCTAACTCCCTAATGGGCGTAACTTCAGCAGCAGTTCCTGTAAAAAATGCTTCATCTGCTGTATAAACCTCATCCCGGGTGATATTTTTTTCGATTACCTCTACCCCTAAATCTTTAGCAATAGTAATGATAGTATCTCTCGTAATACCCTCAAGCGCACTACTTAAACTTGGTGTGATTAATTTACTATCTTTGATTAAAAAGATATTTTCACCAGTGCCTTCTGTGACAAAACCTTGAGTATCTAATAATAACGCCTCGTCATAACCGTCAGCTTTAGCTTCATGGTGGGCTAAAATAGAATTCATATAATTTCCATTAGCCTTAGCTTTACACATGGTGACGTTTACATGATGCCTTGAGTATGAGGATGTTTTTACTTTAATTCCATTATCAATTGCCTCTTGACCCATATAGGCACCCCATTCCCATGCAGCAACAATTAAATGAGTAGACAGCCTATCTGCTGAAATTCCCATCTCTTCTGCACCATAGAAAGCCATCGGTCTGATATAAGCAGATTTCAAATTATTTTTTGAGACTGATTCTTTTTGCGCTTCAATTACCTGTTCTTTTGAGAAAGGCATTTTCATATTCATAATATGAGCAGAATTAAATAATCTTTTCGTATGTTCTTTCAATCTGAATATGGCAGGGCCATTTTTAGTCTCATAGGCTCTTACTCCCTCAAAAACACCAAGTCCGTAGTGAAGCGTATGTGTTAAGACATGCGTCTTTGCATCTCGCCAGTCTACAAACTTATCGTCGTACCAGATAAATCCATCTCTATTTTCCATTGATTGAGGTATTGCCATAAAAACCCTTTTATATAAGTTAAATCAAAATTATTAAAAAATTTTTCAATTAGACTAGCATGATAAAATGAAAAGTCATTTTTGAGAAACTTTCTATGAATAAATTTTTGTACTTAATCTTTTTTGTATTCCTTTTATGCTCATGTTCTGACGATAAAAAAATTAGCTTTAATGGGTCAGACATAACAAAAGCCAATATTAATGGTAATTTTAATCTCACTGATCAGTTCGGGACAGAGAGAAAATTAACTGACTTTAAGGGAAATGTTGTTGCAATTTTCTTTGGGTTTGCTAATTGTCCAGATATTTGTCCAACTACCTTGATTGAATTAAAAGAAATTGATAAAAGAATAGGTAACAAAAAGCTACAAGTATTATTTGTGACATTAGACCCTGAAAGAGATACTAAGGAGGTACTTAAAGATTATTTGGCATCATTCAACAAAACTTTTATCGGTTTAACAGGCAGCATCAAAGATATTGAAAAAATTGCTCGGCAATACAAAATTTTTAGGTTAAAAGTTGGGGAAGGAGTAAGCTATACGATAGATCACTCTTCAGCAATATACCTTGTTGATAAAAAGGGTGAAGTCAGACTTCGTTACCCTTATGGATTTAAAATCGAAGAGATTGTTGAGGATATAAAAAAGCTAATCGATTAAATAAAGGCTAAACCCTTTATTTTTTAAATAATTTTCAGCTAATTTATAATCTGGGCAAAGTTTTCCAACTAAATTCCAAAAATTTTTTGAATGATTCATATGGGTTAAATGTGCAAACTCATGACAGATAACATAGTCTGTGACAAAAGGATCTGCTTGAATTAGGCGCCAATTAATTCTTACTTCTGTCTTACTATTGCATGTGCCCCACCTAGTTCTAGCATTCGAAAGTAATATTGAATTTACTGGCACTAAATGTAACTTTGAAATTTCATAGGCTCTTTGAGAAAAATAATCCAAGGCTGTTTCTTTTAACCATTTTACAAAAAATATTTTAAGTTTTTCTTGGCTGGATAAGTCTTTAAAGAAAATATTTAAATTGTGAGTGTCGCTCCACTCAATCTTATTTTTACCTTTAAATAGAGCGATGTTTATTTTTTCCCCAAGCAAATTAAAGGAAGCGTCATTTTCAATAATAAGCTTATTTTTTTGTGGCTCTATGAGTTCTAATTTTTTTTTAATCCAATTAATTTTTGATGATACTAACTGATTAATTTTTCTTTCAGTCATAAAAAAAGGTGCGCTTACGACCAGACCACTGTCGGTAATTTTTAAGCTTAATGTTTTTTTAGATTTCTTAATTAATTTATATTCTAATGACTCATCATTTGGTAATGGTAATTTAACTATTTTTTTTGAATTGAAGTTAAACATTTATCTTTATCATTTCTTTTTCTATCCAGTCTTTTGTTCTTTGATTAAGTTTGTCAGCTTTTAGTTTATCACTTGCAATTACCTTTCCTATTGAAACTGTAATTACTCCTGATGTTTTAATCATAGAATTTTTTGGCCAAAAAAAACCAGCATTATGAGCAACAGGCAGAATAGGTATTTTAGTTTGTGATGCTAACCAAGCACCACCTATATGATACCTGCCAATTTCTTTAGGTTTTATTCTTGTCCCTTCAGGAAAGATAACAATACAGAATCCTTTTCTAATTCGATCAAGACCTTGTTGAAGCATTTGAGATAATGATTTCTTTCCTAATGATCGGTCAATTGCTATGGGTGAAGTCATCGCTAAACCCCAACCAAAAAAAGGTACAAATAGCAATTCACGTTTCATTACCCAAACCTGAGGAGGAAAAATCTTTTGAAATGCTAATGTTTCCCAGGCTGATTGGTGTTTAGATAAAATTAGGAAGGGTGCTTTAGGAATATTTTCGTGGCCTTTTATCCTAAATGTGATGTTGCATGTCCATTCCAACCAAACCAGCATTGTTTTTGCCCATAAAGAAATAAATTTATAGCGGTACATTGGCGGAGCTGGAAATGTGAGTATGGAAAGCATGGTAAATGGAATTGTAAAAATCCACATACCCAACTGAAATAATATTGATCTTAATAACATTACTATTCCATTTTAATAATGAATTTGGAAGTTTCTAGAAGATTATCAAATATCAAAGTGTTGCTTGGGTAGGATTTTCTTTTTTCAACATCTTTTCCATTACCCGTTCTGACAAGAATAGGTAGGGCCTCAGATTTTGAATAAGCTTCTAAGTCTCTTGCTGAATCTCCAATGGCAGGTATTTTTTTTAAACTAACATTGTAGTGCTCTTTTATTTTTTGCATTAATCCAGTTTTTGGTTTTCTGCATGTGCAGTTATCTTCTTCAATATGAGGGCAATAAAAAATTTTATCAATCTTGGCATTTTTCATTTTGAGCAAATCTTGCATTTTTTTATGAATACTATCTAAAGTAGCATTGTTAATTAATTTTTTACCAATTGCACTCTGGTTTGTTGCCACAACAACAGTATATCCATTTTTATTCAATAAACTGATTGCTTCCAGGCTGCCTTCGATTGGAATCCACTCCTCAGGACTTTTTATAGAGTGTTTGCTGTCTTTATTGATGACACCGTCTCTATCCAAAATCACTAATTTCATCTCAAGAGGCTAATTTAGAAATATCAGCAACACAGTTTAAATTTTGCCTGAGCTTATATAGAAGGCTATATCGATTATTTTTGATTTTAGTATCATCAGTATTTACCATCACTTTTTCAAAGAAATTATTTATTGGCGCATTTAAAATTACTAAATTTTTTAATGCACTCACAAAATCATTCTTAACTAAGCATTGATTAATTTTTGGCTCCAGATCCAATAAGGCTTTATGAAGCATAATTTCTTCATTCTCTATTAGAAGGCTAACGTCAACAGGGTTGTTGGTAATTTTTTCTGCTTTTTTAAGAATATTAGATACTCGTTTATTTGCTGAAGAAAGTGTGTCAGATTCCTTGAGTTTTATAAACTCAGAAATTGCTTGCAAGCGTTCTAAAATATCATGAATTTGTGCAGGTTTTGAAGATACTAATGCATCTACCATCTCATTGGAATAACCAAGGTCTTTTAGGTAGTTGAATAGTCTTTCATAAAAGAAATTAGTTAAACTTGATCTAGCAGAATCATTTTTATCCAAGAAAGCATCAATTAATGTGTTTATATTGATTGGTAATTTTTTTTCAGTGATTAATCTTATTACGCCTATGGTGTTTCTTCTCAAACCAAAAGGATCTTTCTCACCGGTTGGGATTTCATTAATAGAGAATAAATCAATCAGTGTCGTAAATTTATCTGCAATTGCAAGCATAAAACCTAACTCATCTCTTGGCAGTGAATCATTGGAAAATCTTGGCTTATAATGATCTTCGATCGCATTAGCAAAATTTTTATGTTTATTTTCATTAAGTGCATAGTAGCGACCCATTATTCCCTGTAGTTTTGGAAATTCACTTACCATGAGACTTAAAAGATCTGCTTTAGAAAAAAGACATAATTGCTCTAAATCAATATTAAATTTTAAATTTAAACTTTTTGTTAAGTATTGTAACTTCCTAGCCACTCTCTCTGCCCGATCATTTTGTGATCCTAGCTTATTATGGTAGATGACGTTTTCAAGTTTTTCACAAAAAGTTGATAACCCCAGTTTTTTATCTTCATCATAAAAGAATTCTGCATCCGCTAAACGTGGTCTTATCACTTTTTCATTGCCATGGGTAACTTGATCTGAATTTTCTGGTGAAATATTTGAAACAATAATGAATCTATTTGTTAAGCCACTTTTTTTATTAAAAATAGGGAAGTATTTTTGGTTTGTCTTCATCGTTAATGTGAGGCATTCTTCTGGGATAGAAAGAAATTTTTCTTCAAAGTGACCAATCAGAATATTCGGCATTTCGACAAGAGATGTTACCTCATCAGTTAAGGCCTCATCTTCGGTAATATAAAAATCCTCACCAAGCTCTGAAAGAGATACTTTTATATCGGTTTTTATTTTAGTTTTACGTTTATCAAAACATGTGATCACATTACCTTCAGTCGCTAAAGTTTCTTCATAATCGTCTGCGTGTTTAATTGTGATAATTTCTTTTTTTGATTCAAACCTATGGCCCAATGTTGTATTTGATGAGGAGCAACCAAGAATACTAACATTTAATATTTGCTTTCCATGAAGCACAATTAGCCCTCTCATTGGCCTAACAAAATTAACGGATGTCCATCCATCTTTAAGCTGATAACTCATAACTTTTTTTATGGCTAATTTTTGAAGTGCATTTTTTATGATGTCACCTAAACCATCTTCAAGCCTAAAACCTTTAATTTTTTTTAAAACATAAATAAATTTCTTACTTTTTTCTTCAATAATCTCAAGGTCTTCTGTTTTAATTGCCTCATCGATAGAACTTAATTTTTTTATTAATGGTTGTGTCGGGTTATTATGTTCATCAAAGCCTACAGAATAAGGCATCAATTTAATCAGCTTTTCTTCGTCTTCTGCTTCCTTTATTACTGATTTAATGTTTACGGCAATTCTTCTTGGGGTAGCATAAGTTTGAAAATCACTCGTATCTATTAAATTTTTGGAGAGAAGTTCTGATGTTATGGTTTTACCAAACTGATCACTTAAACTCTCGAGAGAATCAGGCGGTAACTCCTCTGTAAAAAGCTCTATT
>Ga0209279_10000267_pt1 | contig 35591 bp, 27 predicted proteins | sample CoawatmetaG00DNA_3_FD_187508 | JGI IMG/M metagenome (GOLD analysis project Ga0209279, IMG submission 187508) | Marine microbial communities from the West Antarctic Peninsula - Coastal water metaG006-DNA (SPAdes) (version 2) | ecosystem: Environmental > Aquatic > Marine > Coastal ...
GAAATGCTCAGAGTGTTAAAGCCCGGTGGCAAGATGATTTTTTGCGAACATGGTCTAGCCCCTGATGCGGAGGTGTCAAAATGGCAGAGCCGAATCGACCCGCTCTGGGGAAAGATTGCCGGTGGCTGTCACCTAAATCGTGATATTCCTGAGTTGATTCGTTCTGCGGGTTTTCATATTCAAACTATGGATGAGATGTACCTACCCAGCACCCCTAAATTTGCGGGTTACAATTATTGGGGCGTTGCAACCCACAGTTAGATGGGGCCTATTTTAGTGTCTAAGTGTTATCTCTATTTTGATTCAATGTTTGTAATTTAGAATTTCTCTCTGACCTAAATAAATCTCCTGATTAATCATGGCTAACTAGCCTATTCAGTCAAATCAGATGAGAAGTGCTAAACGTTATTAGCTAATGATCGTAACGATGGGACTGCTAATGATCCTCGGGTTCGCCGGCGAGCTGATGGAACGGTAGCTGAAATTACTTCGAAATTTATCAACACTGGCTCCGTAAAAACTGTTTTTTTTGATGTTTCCATCGCGCACTCTTTAGACTCCTCTGAGCTCTTTGACGCGGTTAACTTTAAATTGGGTGCTACCTACGTTAATAAGTTTGAAGTTAAAACAGATAGTGGATCAGAGACTTTTGATGATGCAGGTTCTAGGAACTTTAGCAATCAGTTCCGTTCAATGCCTAAATTGCGGTGTAACCTCGGTCTTACCCTCGAGAAGGGTATGCATACCTTGAGTACCCAACTCAGATATATTGATGGTTCTGAGAATGACCAATCAGATACTGACATTGATAGTTAAGTAACGTTGGATAGCCAGTACTCAGTGCAACTTTTCAAGGATCGTACTCGATTCTCATTAGGTGTAAAAAATCTTTTGGATGAAGATCCTCCAAGTCTTGGAGAGAATGTCCGTCCAGGATATGATAATGTCATTCATAATGTCTTAGGTAGAACTGTTTATATGTCTTTAACTCAATCGTTTTAAGCCATACTTGGGTCCGCTGGGTCATGGATGACTCGGCGGTGCTCCAAAATAAATAATTGCGCCAAGTGTCACAGCGAAAAATACACAGCGCTAACTATTTATACATTAGAAATAGGACAAGCAATATCATCAATACTTTATGATATTTAATTAGATTTCCGGTCAAAAAGGTTGCTCAGATGGTATTTTCTTTCTGATAGACTAATTGTCGCAGTATTATTTTGCCCTGACTAAGGTGGTTTTATGAAAGCTACTATTCAACGAATTTTTATTTTGGTTGTTTTTTTTGTTATATCCCCGGTGTTACATGCATCTGAAGGGAAGCAGATTAAGCCGTCAAAAAATCTCAAGGCAGATCGCATTCTCTTTGTTGGTAATAGCTATCTTTACTATAACGATAGCCTGCATAACCACGTAAAGAGGATGGTTCAGGAAAAATTCCCGGAAAGAAAAAAACTCCTATCCTATAAATCGTCTACCATTGGCGGCTCACGTTTGGCGCACCACAATCTTGACCACCTGTTGGACTCAAAAAATATTGGTGTTAGGAAAAATTTTGAACTCGTTATTCTTCAAGGTGGCAGCATGGAGCCTTTATCAAATAAATCCAGACGACAATTCCATGAGCAAGCTGAAAAAATGATTGGCAAAATAAAAGCGAGTGGTGGTAAGGCTGCACTTTATATGACGCATGCCTATGTGAAGCCTCATAAAAAATATGCACCAGGCATGATTAATGACATAAAAAGTGCATATATGAAGGCGGGAAGCGATAACGGGACTCTAGTAATACCTGTGGGTTTAGCCTTTGAAATGGCTTATCGAATTAAGCCAGACATCAAATTACATAAAGAATTTGATGGTAGTCATCCTAGTCTTCTTGGTACTTATTTAGCGGCCAATGTTGTTTTTGCAACTCTCTTCAAGACATCCCCCATCGGATTAGAGTACGACTACTTTGATGCTATTTCGGATGAGGACAGAGATTTTCTACAAAAAATAGCGACAGCAACGGTTGCCGAATTTTTTAAGTAGAGAGATAAATATTAGTTCAACAAGAAAAAATGAATTGGGGAATAAAAACATTGTATCGGTGGAGAAGATAATGACAGAGTCAACAATAACTAAAATAGATTCTGATAGAGCAGGTTACCAAAATATAGGATTGATCATAGGCCCTACAATATTTTTAGTGATGCTGGCTTTCAGTAATTATCAACAAACCATGTCAATTGAAGCTTGGAGAACCGCTGCAGTGGGTCTTTGGATGGCGGTTTGGTGGGCGACAGAGGCGATACCTGTTCCAGCGACTGCATTTTTACCTATCGTTACTTTTGATCTTCTTGGTATTGCGTCGGTTAAGGAGGCTGCCGCACCCTATGCCAACCCCACCATTTACCTGTTTCTTGGGGCCTTTATTTTGGCATTGGCGGTAGAGCGATGGAATTTGCATAAGCGTGTTGCGCTTAATATTTTGGCCCGCACTGGCACTGATGGTAGGCGCTTGATTGGCGGGTTCATGTTAGTTGCAGCGCTGTTGTCTATGTGGATGACGAACACTTCAACTACGATGATGCTTTTGCCCATAGCTATCTCGGTCGTGGCCGTCGTCGTCGGTAACTTGGATGATGTGGACCAGAAAAATAAAACTAATTTTCAAATAGCGATGCTCTTAGGCCTCGCCTTTGCAGCAACTATTGGTGGTTTGGCGACACTCATTGGCACACCGCCTAATGCTTTATTTGCGGCCTTTATGAAGGAAAATTACGCCATTGAAATCAGTTTCTTTGACTGGATGCTGGTGGGTGTTCCTTTAACAGCAGTTTTATTACCCACGGCGTGGTTGGTTTTGACTCGCTGGGCTTTCCCAGTGAATATCCAAGCCAACAGCGCGGCGGCGGACCATCTTCGTCAGGAGAGAGAGGCACTTGGGAAAATAACGGTACCAGAAAAACGCGTCGCCATTATTTTTGGTTTGGTCGTGTTGGGGTGGATTTTACGCCGCCCTCTAAGTACGGGGTTATCTATTCAAGGGTTATCTGATACTGCCATTGCACTCTTCGGTGCTCTTCTCCTGTTTTTCATGCCAAGCGGTGATAAGCAACAACCGCAATTAATGACATGGTCCAACCTTGACCGTTTACCGTGGGGTGTTCTTATCTTATTTGGTGGCGGTTTAAGCTTGGCAGCAACTATTGCCAGCAGTGGATTAGCGCAATGGTTGGGCGAGAGCTTGTCACCCATATCGATATTTGGTATTTCGGCATTAGTGATCAGCGCGACAGCTTTAGTTATCTTTTTGACTGAATTGACCAGTAATCTGGCGACGACTGCTACGTTTTTACCGATCATTGCGGCTATTGCAATTCAGGCTGGGATTCCACCGATGGTGCTCTGTGTTCCGGTCACCTTGGCGGCAAGCTGTGCCTTTATGCTACCGGTGGCTACACCACCTAATGCAGTTGTCTTCTCGTCGGGAATGATCACAATCCCCCAGATGGTGCGTGCTGGATTCTACCTCAATTGTATCGGCATGGGATTACTGGTCCTAGTAGCATTGTGGTGGGCGCCATTGATATTTGGCGTAAACTCTTACTAAGTAAAATTGAATTGAAGTTTATGGGTTTGTCGCGTCAACCGTCAGAGTTTGATTAGGCCAATGCAGATTAAACTCCTCGATGCGCAGCAGGCGTTGGCGAAGCACTTGTTCGTGTTGGCCGTTTGCGAGTAAATTTTGATAACTATCATTTAATTTTTGGATTATTTTTTGATCAGAATCAAGAGCTGCGGCTAGGTATAAACCATTGGAAATGCCATCAAGTCTTAATATGGGTTTGAACGATGAGCAATCTAAATTGTCACGACTACAAAGTTGCATAAGGCCTCCATCACTCATGGGGAATAGGTCTATGCGTCCCAGTAAGGCCTTCTGTATATTTTGATAATTACTGTTTACCGCTTGTAGATTTTCAAACCCCTTGTCTTTAAGAAATTGATGATGAATATGCTCATTGACTACGCCGATTTTCCATTTTTTGGCATCGGCTAAGTTAACGACATTAATATTATCTCTTGTTGTTAGGCGGAATAGATAGTAGGTCACTGGTATTAACTGCCCGATCCATCGGAACTGTTTTTCTCGGGCTGCATCTCTGGCGATGGGATAAATAAGGACATTATCATTGCTCTGAGCCTTACGATAAGCGCGTTTCCATGGCTCAAATGTCAACTCATAGTCCAGTTGAGCATTATCTAGTAACTGTTTTACAAAAGCAGTGGCCTCTCCTCCGTTGCCCGAGTTGTCAGCGGTTAGAGTGAAAGGGGTGGCTTCGGTTAACAGAACTAAAGGCGGCTGATCGGCCTTAACTTCTCTAACCAACGTTGCCGTTATTATCAACATTAATAGCGTGCGATGGCTTACCATTGGTCAAAGCTCAGAAATAGCATTGGGCAAACTCTCAAATGTTTGTTCGCAGCATTCCACTAACTGCTGAACGTTGACCTGCAATTTCATAGCGTAGTTTTTACTATTAATTTTTCTCTGCTGAATATCACCGGCAATGGCGCCTAAAGCTATGAAACCGAAGTTTGAACAGAGTCCGGCTAGTGCATGAGCGGACCCACTAATTAATCGATAGTTATCTGGCTCGGCGGTACAAATTTGATCGGTCAGCCGACGAGCGGATAACTCAGCTTCGTGATAAAGGGAGTTAATTTTTTTTGCACCGAGTGTTGCGCAATGCTCATTAAGAATATTCATTGCAATTAATCCATTGTTGCTGATCGCTATGGCTGGTTCTGTATAGCTTAATATTTCCGGGAAAAGCTTGGCAATAGAGGTTGAAAGCTTATTCATATCTAAAGGCTTCTCAACGACCATGTCCATCCCTGCAGTTAGGCATCTTTCGCGCATATCACTACTAAGAATTGCACAGCTACCGAGTATTTTCATCCCATCATATTCGGGCATCTCTCTTATACGTTTGGTCGTTTCTATTCCATCCAATACGGGCATATGGATATCCATGAGCACTAAATCTATCTGCTCGCTATACAGAATATCTAAGGCCTCCTGACCATTTCCAGCCAAAAATGTTCTCCAAGAGGTTCGTTCCAACTGTCCTTTGAGTAATTTCCTATTAATTTCAACATCGTCCACAGCCAGAATATTCAGTGATGTGTTGTTCTTTTGAGTTACTGTCGGGGCCTCATTATGTTCAATTTCATCAATATTACTGACACCAAAATTCAAAGTGAACCAGAATGTACTACCAATACCTTTGTTGCTAGTAAAATCAATTAAACCATTTTGTTGCTCGATAATTTCCTTACAAATAGCTAAACCCAAGCCAGAACCGCCATAGCGACGTGCAACGGAGCTATCTCCTTGGATATAAGGGTCAAAAATATCCTCATATGACTGATGAGCGATTCCAATACCTGTATCAATGACAGAAAATTTTAAATTAACAGTATCTTCATTATCACTACCAAGTCGATCGACAGTTAATGTGATTGTTCCTCTTTCAGTAAATTTCAAAGCATTGTTAAGAAGGTTCAGAAATACCTGTCGCAATTTTTCCGGATCGCCTACAACCATGGCCGGTACATCATCAGCAATAATTTCATAGAGATGAATACCTCTCTTCTCGGCCGTCGTGTTTACGGAAAATATGAGCCCATGAATTAGGCCATGTAAATTAAAAGAGATAGAGTCTATTTCAAATATACCTTGCTCATATTTTGCATAGTCCAGGGCAGAACTCATCATTACCAGTAGTGATTTACTAGAGTCATAGATTGCATCTATATACTCAGCTTTATCGCGGTGCCTTGGATTATTCCTTATGAGTTCAGCCATTCCTAGAATGCCATTCATTGGCGTGCGTATCTCATGGCTCATAATAGCCAAAAATTCTGTCTTTGCCTGACTTGCATTAATGGCGATTTGTCGCTCTATCTCAAGTTCTTTGGTGCGAGCTTCGACCATTTTTTCAAGGTTTTCATTACTCTCTTTAATTTGTTGATGTTGAGCACGGATAATCGCAAGATGGTCATTGAAGGCACCAATTAGAACGCCAATTTCATCTTCTTGGTGATTTTCAGGCATTGGAATTCGTTGGTTAGTAATACCTTGCTGTATAGGCTGGCTCGCTCTAAGTATTGGGCGAGTAAATGTAAAATAAAACAACGATATTAGACAAATGGTCAGAGCGAAATTACGTAAAATACCGGATGTTAGAACCACGGCCGATCGTCTAATAAACGTATCGGCGGCCAACGTCGGATCTACCACGACTATCAATTTCCCAACAGACTGAGGATAGATAATGTTATCAAACAGCGGTTGCTCGATTGTTTGAGGTTTCCCGAAAAGCCAACGCTTAAAAGGAGTGCTCTGAGCCGGCGGAGGTTTGTCTGCCGACCCGAGCATATCACCTCTGTCATCATAGATAATAGCTGACACAATAGACACATTACTGACTAAACCCTCGCTAACTTGGGTTGCACCATTACTGTCGAGATTATATGCCGCATGAAACGCAGCTCGATTGGCGGTAATTAACACGTCACTGATAAGTTTGTTGAGTTCGTCTTTTTGTGAAAAATAATCTAGATATATTTGCCCACTACTCAAAACAATTCCAATTACAAATGCAACTATAACGGCCGCTTTAGTCTGCCGATAGGATAGGCTCTTTGTTAGTGGGATTTTATAAATCGGCATCTATTTACAACTGTTCAGTTATAAACTACGTCGGCAGAAAAAATATAACCGGTGCCATACGCAGTATTTATTAACTTTGGGTTAGTGCGATCATCGCCAAGTTTTTTCCGTATTCGCGCTATCATTACATCTATCGTCCGATCAGTAGGAAACCAGTCACGATGTTTCATATGATTCATTATTTGATCTCGATTTAGCACGTAACCTGCATTCTGAATAAGGACAGAAATTAACTGAAACTCACCTTCTGTCAAACGGATATCACTGCCATCAATATCACCACCGCTATTTTGTACAATGCGGGTACCAAGATGTAATATCCAATCGCCAAAAGTGGCGGTCTTGAAGTTTCCGAACGTATTATTATTTTTACTAGCAATAGATCTATTAGTGATGCGATCGAGAAGATTTCTTACGCGTACCATTAGTTCACGTGGATTATAGGGTTTAGTTACATAGTCATCAGCACCTAGTTCTAGGCCAACAATCTTATCAATGTCATCGTTCTTTTGAGTGACTAAAATAATGCCTACACCAGACCGACTACGGAACTCCCGAGTCAATTCAAGGCCCGTCTTACCAGGGATTTTAATATCCATTATTATGATGTCTAGTGCTTTGTCAGAGAACAACTTTTCTGCCTGATTACTTGAACTAGCCTTGTAGACTAGGTAATTTTCAGCAGCAAAGTAACTGGCTAGTAAGTTTAGACTAGCGGGCTCATCTTCGACAATTAGCACTGCAGGTTGCTTTACATTTTCCATATAAACCAGCGTTCATAACGATATTTAAATTCATTAAGGATTGTCGTCAATTAAAGTACTGTTGGCTCTCAACGACGTAAACGAGGTATTAGTCTAGATCAAGGGGGTATTAATTGGCAAGAGAGACACCGCGAATTCTTACCTGGTAATTGGCCTAAACTGTTCCAGCTCAATACGGCGAATATTACCTTAAATGGCTATAGCCTTAAGAGGTAAGGGCTAAATCTTTAGGTAGGGCAGATGAACTTCAGATTGCGGTTACAATTGATTTACAAGATAGAACAATATGTGCGGTCTTTTCGGTTCAAAAATACATATTTTGAGATACACTCCACGTAGTGTTAAGTCCAAAAAATGGGGAGAAGGGATATGATAAAGACTAATGCGATGGCTGTTGCCATCAAAATGATTGTGGTTTTGGGGTGTGCGGCCATAAGTGTTGTGGCGCTGTCTCAAGAGGAAACTGAGCTAGAAGAGATAGTGGTTGTAGGGTCGCAAATTAAGGGTGCTCAGATTAACTCGGCCTTGCCAGTCAGTATTATTTCATCTGAAGATATAGACATCCTAGGCCTGGATTCTGGTGAAGAATTACTCGAAAACATGGTAGAGATGGGGCTTAATTATTTCACTGAAGCCGAGGCTTTTTCTGGTGGTGTGAACTCTGTTCGTGGTGATATTGGGTCATATAATCTAAGGAATATGGGTGTTGGTAATACACTAGTTCTGTTAAACGGTAGACGCCTTGTCAACGCAGCAGGCTATCAAACTGAGCTACTTGGTGGTGACTATGTACCTTCAATGAGCGTCAACTCTAATGTTATTCCAACCTCTGGGATGGACCGCGTTGAGGTTTTAAAAGACGGTGCATCGGCTATTTATGGCGCTGACGCTGTCGCGGGTGTCATTAATAATGTTATCGATTCTGATTATGAAGGCTTCGGTTTCACAACCAAGCTCACTGGTTATGATCACTTTGAAGCTGAAGATTTAACCTTCAGTGCGAAGTTTGGTACTGCGTTTAATGGCGGTGATTCTCATCTTACTGTACTTGTAGATTTCTACGATCGTGACACTATCAAGGCTACTGAAGATGAGCGCTGGAGTATTGGTGACCATCGCAAGATATTGCCAGATGACTCACCTTGGAAGACAAGCACTGCTTTTCGTAATCTTTATTCCTATCAGTATGCTCAGTTAGACCAGTCAGGAACAAACAGCTTTACCGACTCTAAAGGTGAGATGCAGATTTTGCCTAGTAGCGATGCAAAATGTGCGGGTTCTAAAGCGTTAGATACTGGGTATGGAACCTGCTTAGTGCCAGATACTACCTCAGATAATTATTATTTAAACCCCGGTTTATACCGTGATTTTAGAAGTGCGGTGAAAAGGAAAAATATTTTTGCGACTTTTAAACACACTGTTAACGATGATTTAGAGTTTTTCTCTGAGGTCGGGTTGTATAGTTCTTCCTCTCTACGGAACATCGAACCCGCTGGAACATCATCCTCTGCACCTATCTCTATTGGCGCTGACTATTATTACACTAATCAGTTAGCCCAAGATGGTACAAACCCATTAGCTGGTGTCGGAGCGATCAAACTTGATGGTATGCGAAACCCTAAATATGGACGAATTGTTCATTCAGACAAAAGAACGACTCGTTTTCTTGCTGGGTTAAGAGGAACTCGTGGGGATTGGGACTGGGAAACCGCGGTACTGCATTCCAAGGCAACCACGGATGATCTAACCGAGAATCGTATCTCTAATAACTTACTGACCGAGGCGTTAGCTGATTCGACAGCGGCTGCCTTCAATATTTTTTCTATTGATTCAGCTAATATCGAACGGGCTCTGATCGATGTGTATCGCAATGATGAGAGTGAATTAACGTCTTGGGACTTTAAAGCCAGCAAAAATGACATTTTTTCACTACCGGCAGGTCCGGTGGCCATGTTGATTGGTGTTGAATATCGAGAAGAGAAGTATTCGGATGATAGGGATCCACGGTTAGATGGCACAATAAAGTATGTGGCACAAAATGGTTCTGAATTTCCGTTTGTATCGGACGTGCTAGGGTCTAGTCCGACTACTGATTCAGTGGGTGAAAAAGACACGATCTCTGTATTTACAGAATTCCAAATACCTGTCACCGAGACCATTCAAGCTCAATTGGCTATCAGGCATGAAGATATTTCAGATGCCGGTTCTACGACAGTGGGTAAGTTCGCTATTGGTTGGGAAGCTACAGATTGGTTGCTTGTTAGGGGCTCTGCCCAAACAGCCTTTAGAGCACCAAACTTGGTGCAGGTTAACCAAGCTCAGGTAGCTCGCTTTGGTTCTCGCGTTGATGCGGTTTATCAATACATCACTGAAAATAACACCACTACGGCGTCAGGTATGGATAAAGACTCCAAGTACACGATTCAGCGATTTGCTATGGGTGCTGAAGACTTGCAGTCAGAGGAATCTACCAACACCTCTATAGGGTTTGTTATTCAGCCCTCTCAGCTGGAAGGCTTAACGATCACATACGATGCATGGAAGATTGAAAAAGATAAAACTATTGGCTTGTTTGGCCGCGATAATCACACTGTTCTAGACCTCGCTATGCTGCTTGAAAATGGGACGAATAATTGTGATGCATTTACTGGTAACACAGCCGTTTTAAGAGATATGGATGAGCTTGATGATGGCGTTCTTAGCCTATTTGCCACAGCCGGAATCTGTCCTGTCGGCCAGGCTTATAGAGTCGTGGACGAGTATATTAATATGGCGAAACGAACGCTCGAAGGTCAGGATATCGGCATTAACTATGATTTAGATACCAGCGTAGGTAACTTTAGATTTCGTTACAATGCGACATTCACTGATACGTTTGAGCAGGTTCCTACCGGTAGCTTTAGTACCATTGAAAATGCACAGGCATCCGGCGCTATTCCCGCTTATGTCAATCTCAAAGGCTTCGGTAATTTACTCGGTATCGATGGTAATTATGATGAGAAGCATTCAATGAAGTTGTCATGGGGTAAAGGGCCTTGGGGCGCATCGCTTTCCGGTTTGAAGAAAGGTAATTTCATTCAAAGTAGCCTCACATTAAGTGATGGTAGTGAGTATGTGGTACCGTCAATGACCACTATGGATGCAGCGGTTCACTACAAGTTTGATCTTGGTGGTAGTACGGCTAGACTTAAATTTGCGGTGAAAAACTTTAATGATGAAAGAGCACCTACAGCTGACCGCTTCTTTGGTTTCTTCGCTGATGCACACCAAGACTATGGACGAAATTATTACCTTAGTTTGAAAGTTGATATGTAGTTTATGTGAGCTTAAAAAGGGAGCCATGTGCTCCCTTTTTTATTCTTCAATATTGGTAGCGCGATTGTTCTCAGACTTAGGTATTTTTAATGATTCGTTTTCTTTTCTATTTGCTTTTCTTTTTTCTTTTTTCTAACACTATAGTGGCTGCAACGGACACCCTAAAACTAACTGAAGGATCAGTATCTTCTGCGCACCCATTGGCAACTCATGCGGCAGAGACAATCTACAGATCCGGCGGTAATGCAGTCGATGCTGCGGTTGCTGCATCCTTTGCTTTATCTGTGGTTGAACCCACCATGAGTGGGCTGGGTGGGCGAGCACAATCTATTGTGCGAACTCAGAAGGGTGATTTTGTAGGTTATAACGGTATGACAGAGATACCTAAAAGCTTCATTAAACTAGCTGACATGCCATCGTCCGGCTACTCAACGGTCGCAACACCTGGGCTGGTTGCATTATTATGGGATATGCATCAGCAGCATGGCAAACTACCCTTTGCCGAGCTTGTTAGGCCAGCAATAGATTATGCTGAGAATGGTTTCGCGTTATTGCCCGGGGAAGTTGCTCGGCAGACTAGTGTTATCGAGAATATAAGCACAGATGTTGGAATGCAGCGCGCATTTCTTAATGCTGAAGGGGCGTTAACTCCCGCGGGCAAAATGTTAAAACAGCCGGACTTAGCAAAAACACTAAAAAGAGTTGCACAAGGGGGTGCTGATGCTTTTTACCGTGGCGATATTGCTCGCGCTATTAGCGATGATATGGACCACCAAGGTGGATTTGTAACGCAACAAGACTTATCTGAGTATCAGGTGCTGCCGGGACGTTACATCAGTTTTGCCTATCGCGATTTTACTATACACACACTGGCAGCTCCGGCAGGTGGAGGCTTGGTTGCTAAAACAATGATGTTGTTGAGTTACTTTGATATGACTTCATTAGATGACGCACGATGGGCGACAACCGTTAGTCAGGCGTTAGCGATTAGTATCGAGTCGATGAGTAGTAACTATTATGAAAAAAATCTTGACGAGCTTACTGACTCAGCATGGGCTAAACAACAAAGCAAGCGAATATTCATGCCGCTAATAAGTCAAAAAATGCGGATTAGCGGTAACAACAAGTCTTTGCCAGCAGCCACTGATTGGATAGGTGCTCCCGGCGCACACACATCACATTTGGTCACTGCTGACTGTACTGGACTAACTGTATCCATGACGCAGACTATAGGCCCTATATTTGGTGCGCAGGTCGCCACACCCAATCTTGGTTTTGTCTATGCAGCAACCATGGGTGGTTACTTGAGGACGGGTCCACAAAATCCGGGCGAGAGGCCAAGAACGGCAATTGCGCCTGTGATCGTTACCAAAGATGATTCAGTCGTTATGGCGCTTGGCGCTGCGGGAGGTATTCGTATTCCCTCGGCTATTGTACAGACGATTTCTCGGTTTATTGATCAAGAAAAAACACTAGCTGACTCCATTGCTGCACCGCGTATTCATCCTTTGGCAGAAATTGATAAAGATAATAATCGTGTCATAGATTTATTTTCTTTTAGTGCCGAGACAAGCCATCGGGGCTGGTCGTCAGACGCACTAAGCTATTGGAAAAAAAGCGGCTTTAAGGTCACTAAACTGGATAAAAATGCCTCTTTCGGCCGTGTCCATGCAATTGCTAGGCAGGATGATAAATTAGTTGGCGTTGCCGATCCTGATTGGGAAGGTACCGCCAATGATGCGGTGATCTGCGCTGAGTGATTTATTTAATCGTTTATTGTAGAAAAGTCCTTTATCATCCGGCCAAACGGAAATCAGAAAGCGCTATCGGAGTAGCTTCATGCTAAAAATAACCAAAAAATCGTCGAGGGCTTTTGCCCAATTAATGACTGGATTCATCTTACTAGCCGGACTGCAATCTATAGCGTTATCAAAAGAAGCGCCGATTATTGATCCCACTTCAAGATTTCATCCTGTGTATAGCCAGTCAGGAATGGTGGTATCTCAAGAAATTATTGCTAGTCGAGTCGGCGCGGATATTCTCAGTCAAGGCGGCAATGCCATTGATGCTGCCGTGGCAACGGGTTTTGCTCTGGCGGTGACACTGCCGCGAGCGGGTAATCTTGCCGGGGGTGGATTTATGATGATTCACTTAGCGGAAGAAAATAAAACTATTGCATTGGATTATCGAGAGATGGCTCCTTCAGCCGCAGATCGAGACATGTTTTTAAATACTCAGGGTGATGTAGATAATCAACTTGCACGGTTTAGTATCAAATCATCGGGGGTACCTGGAACCGTCGCAGGAATGCTTCATGCTCATGAGAAATATGGTTCATTGAGCTTATCAAAAGTGATAAATCCAGCTATTAAGCTTGCCAGAGACGGGATTCTTGTCAGTGTTGATTTATCAGCGTCACTCGCTTCAAGAGCCCAACGACTTAGCAAAAATAAGGCCTCTAAAGGTTATTTTTATAAGCCAAATGGTGATTTGTATCAGCCGGGGGAAATCTTAACTCAAACCGATTTAGCGACCACATTAAAACGCATTCGATCGGGCGGCCGTGCTGGGTTTTATCAGGGCAAGACAGCGGATTTAATCGTTAGTGAAATGCAGCGATCAGGTGGCCTGATTAGCCGAGCAGATTTAAAAAATTATAAGGTAGTCACTCGTCAACCAGTATGCGGAGACTATAAAAATAACACAGTCTGCGCTATGCCACCTCCATCATCCGGTGGTGTGCATTTGGTGCAGATGTTAAACATGCTTGAGGGTTGGGATTTAAAAGAGCTCGGCCACAACAGCGCCGCTTATATTCATCGATTAGTGGAAGTTATGCGACGCGCCTATGCGGATAGAAGCGCCTATCTTGGCGACCCTGATTACTACGCGGTACCCGTAGCGCAGATTATTGATAAAAAGTATGCCTCATCGCTGCGTGCGGGCATTGATCTGTCAAAAGCAAGCGTCTCATCGGTAATTGAGCCTGGTTTAGATATTGACATTGATAGCCTTTCCAAGAGACGTGAAGCGACCTCCAAAGAATCGGTTGAGACTACCCATTTTTCGACGTGGGATCAGTGGGGTAATGTAGTTAGTAGCACAACCACGCTAAACTTTTCTTATGGTAGCGGTATTTCCGTAGCAGGGGCAGGGTTCTTATTAAACAATGAGATGGATGATTTTTCGGCTAAACCCGGCACGCCCAATGGTTTTGGGTTGATTGGAGGCATCGCTAATTCGATTGAACCTGGAAAACGCCCTTTGTCATCAATGACCCCAACTATTGTATTTGGTGAAGACGGAAAGCCAATGCTGGCGACGGGTAGCCCTGGGGGAAGTACCATAATTACTGTAGTTTTACAGACTATTCTAAATGTTCTAGCATTTGATATGGGAGTGGCGGAGGCGTCTTCTGTCCCTAGAATACATCACCAATGGCTTCCCGATCAGGTGTTTTTTGAGTCGGGCATATCAAAGGATACTCTGCAAATATTAGGTACTATGGGACACCGTGTAGGGAAAAAACCAAGAATTTTGGGCTCAACTCAAAGCATTCAGAGAGGACAAGACAACAGCACGCTTGGCGTGTCTGATCCGCGTCGCCAAGGTGCGGGTGCGGTTGCGCAGGACACAGTCAATCAGCAATAACTAATAACTTCAACCGGCAGTGTTATACGCCTCAGGTAAGGGTTTTGAAAAACCTGCCCTAATGGACAGGTGCTTGAAGAACACTTTTTTGTTAGAGTCGGGATCGTAGGTACGCTTTTTAGTTAAATGAAATAAACCGAGTGCCGAGAAAAAATTTTAAATAAGGGACTTATTATGACTTCAAAAGCGTTGATACCACTTCAATTCAGTAGTTTTGCAAAAATAGGGTTTTTTACCTTTTCATTAATTATAGGCGGTTGCGGTGGCGGTGGTGGATCTTCACCGGCACCTTATGTGCCTCCAGCTGGGGGCTCTGGTTCTGATTCTGATTGGGTTGCGGGGCAGTATGATGACTGGCGAGAAACCAGCATGCGCAATATCTGTGAGAGTCCTCGAACGACTGGTGGTTACAGTGATACCCAGGGAACCGTCACTGATGAAAATAATTGGATTCGCTCTTACAGCAATGATACTTATCTGTGGTATTCCGAGTTGCCTGACATAGATCCAGGCACTGTTAGTTCTGCAGAGACCTACTTTGATCTAATGCGCACCGACGGTCTATCACCAACGGGCAATGCTAAAGACCAATTCCACTACAGTCAAAATACTGAAGAATATAACCAATACTACTCGGGTGTATCTGCCGGTTATGGGGTGAGATTCTTCCTTATAGAAAGTAGTCCGCCGCGAAAAATTATTGTTGGCTACAATGAGCCGAATGGCCCAGCCGCAAATAATAATCTTTCAAGAGGGGCAGAGATTGTTTCTGTCGACGGCGAAGCTATCATGGATAGCAATGATGTTGATACGCTTAATGCGGCACTCTTTCCGGAGACCGTCGGCGAGGCCCATACCTTTGTGGTGAGAGATTTAAATGCCACCGAAGATCGCTCTTTCACAATGACCAGCGCTGAGACAACCACGGTGCCGGTGAAAAATACTACTACTTTTGATGTTGCCGGAACAAAAGTGGGCTACTTGACGTTCAATTCTCATATTAAACCAGCAGAGACTCAGTTGATTGACGCAATCAGCCAACTCCAAGCTAATAATGTTGAAGAACTGGTACTAGATATGCGTTACAACGGTGGTGGCTATCTTACTATTGCCGCTGAGCTGGGTTATATGGTGGCAGGTAGTATTTCTGAAGGGGAGGTGTTTGATGCACTCACCTTTAATGACAAATATACGGTAAGAGATCCAATCAATAATAATATCCTTGAACCGTCACGTTTTTCATCCACAGCAGCAGGGTTTGATGCGCCGACTAATCCAACCCCTGCTGGAACTACTCTGCCAGGTTTAGGTCTTACTCGAGTATTTATTCTCGCCAGTGGTGGCACCGCGTCTGCCAGTGAAGCATTGATTAATGGTTTGCGAGGAGTTGATGTAGAGGTCATTCTTATTGGTGAAGCGACACGTGGTAAACCCTATGGTTGGTATGCGCTTGATAATTGCGGTACCACTTACAGCACTATTCAGTTTAAAGGGTCTAATGCTAAAGGCTTTGGCGATTACAGTGATGGCTTTTTACCTGTGACTAGCGCAGATCTCTCTGGTGCCGAGATAACCGGCTGTGAAGTGGCTGATGATCTCTCCCATGCACTGGGAGATGCTAATGAAGCTCGTTTAGCTGCCGCACTTGGTTATATTGAAACAGGGAGTTGTCCTGCGGACGCTACATCTGCGTGGAGCGCTAAATCTAACACAGCTAAACCGCATCCACTGTCAGCGGTTACTGGTCGGTTAATTCAACCAGAGTTAGGCACGGTAGTTAGATAAAATGAGGGGCAGTGGATAGAACCGCTGCCCCTTTTATGATCAAAAATAAAGCTCAAGGCATCTTAATCCATTTCTGTGATGGCCTGATAAACCAGAGTTTTGAATTCGTTACGTAGCGCGGGTGGATAGCCCATCATCTGAACTAAAATCATTGCAGTCAAATCTTCCTTAGGGTCAATCCAGAAGTCAGTGCCTGCAATACCAGCCCAGCGATAACTACCTTTTGAGCCTGAGCGAACTCTGGGTGCTTTAACCGCCAGTCCAAACCCAAGTCCAAAACTAACGTCACCCATGATACCAGGTCTAGGGTCATACCCTAATCTTGCACTTTGGGTCAGTTGATCTCGTGTCATTAAATCAATAGTAGTAGGGCTAAGTATTCTAATGCCGTCCAGCTCGCCGCCGTTGAGCATCATTTGTGAGTACCTAAGATAGTCCATTGCGCTGCTAACCAAGCCTCCTCCGCCCGAGAAAAAGGTGACATTATTTGCAAAATCACTGGTCTTTGGTCGGTCGATTACCATTAATTTACCTCCAGCGTCTTTGGCTTGAAGAGTACCAAATCGCTGTAGTTTTTCTTTTGGCACTTCAAAAAAGGTATCGTTCATTCTAAGTGGTTTGAATAGCCGCTCGAGCATAAACGCATCTAATGATTGGCCTGACACTTTTTCAATAACGGCACCCAAGATATCAACAGACAAGCTATAGACCCATTGTGTCCCCGGTTGATATTGCAGTGGAATTGGCCCAATGGCACTGACTAGATCATCTAACGTCTTGATTTTACTAGCATCAGCATTGATGGTTGTATTATTAAAGCTGAATTGATGACCTTCGCCAAACATAGCTACACGATACTTTTGGTCGATGACAGAGTTACCAAAGATCCCATAGGTAAGGCCTGCGGTATGACTCATTAACTCACGAATAGTAATCGCATGTGTAGCATCAACCAGCTCGCCATCAACTAAGACTTTTTTATTTTTAAACGCCGGTAGATATTTCTCAACAGGATCATCTAACTGTAATTTACCCTCCTCGTAGAGAATCATTGCTGCGGTAGTAGTGATTGGTTTGGTCATTGAATAGATTCTAAATAAAGAATCTTCTCTTAATGCTGAGTGAGTATCCAAGTCCAATTTTCCGACCTGCTCGAAGTGTACAATTTTACCTTTTCGTGCAATCAGGGTTTGGATGCCAGCGACTTTCCCTTCGTCAACATAACGTTGTAGTAAGGGCTTTATTCTAGCTAACCGTTCACTGGACATACCCACGATTTCGGGCCGCACCGTTGGTAAATCTTTCGAACTTGCCAGTGGCGTCAAAACCATCATCAGGACTGCTAAATACTCGAGCGCTTTCATAATTTATCCTTTTTTATTTTTATTTTTATTTTTATTGTGACTACTTTCTATTTCTTAAGTGGCGTTTATTAGCTACTGATTTTGGCCATAAACTCCGGCTGATTTTCTAATTGATCAGCATCTATCTTTCGAGAAATATCGCTGTCGGCCATCATTTTTTGCCAGTCCCCCAATCCCTGTATGGCGGAGATAGGATCAAAATCGAGCAAGCGCGGACTGACCATATTGGGTATAGCTAGCGCATAGCGCATAAAGATATCAGCCATCGTTAAGTCTTTACCCAGCAAATAAGGCTGGATAGTGGTTAATTGATTAATGATGTCGCACCCTTTTTTGAACGACTTGAGAACCTCAGCGGCTAATGCATCCTCAGGTTTTCTGCGGGCGAAAAAATCTCCCATTAGCCGTCGTGACGGCAATTCTAGATACAGTTCGATGACTTTGATTAGCTGACGAGTTTGCGCACGGCTCTCGGCACTCGCTGGGTATAGTGATGGCTGGGGATATACCTCATCAATATAGTCAAGAATGACTGATGTTTCTGAAATATGGTGTCCGCTTACTGTCGTGATAGCAGGTATTTTACCGGTTGCGGTCATAGCGAGTAGTTCTGGCGCTTGCGGATAAAGTTTATTTTCTGAAAAATCACAGCCTTTTAGCATCAGGGCATGTTTGACCATATTGAAGTAGTTTGACATTGCAAAGCCGTGCAAAATTATCATTAAGTTAACTCACTTAGATTTGAAGAACTCAGATGGTACCGGAATAATTTGAGTTCGCATAGCCGATGCGGGCCTAAGTGCTAGATGGTTTCAATTCAATGAGATAGCAGGACTTGATTGATTGCAGTTAGTTGAAATTTCGCCGGGTATTTAGATTTACTTTTTTGTTAGGAGAGAAGTTTGCTGTTTCTAATCTTTCTCTGATGATTGCGTCGTGAAGCGAGACAGTCCGTTGTTGTTTTTCATTAAGTTCGGCAGAAAAGCTCGCCACTATGAGTTTAATGGTCTCCCTATGGCGTGTTTCAAAAATCCGCTGCATGGCATGACAAAAAACCTCAGCAATTGACTTCTGAGATAAACGGACAGCATTTTTTTGTCCAGAAATATAGGTATGTGGCCCTACAAATATCGTCAATGCTTGTGACGAATTTCCCATTGGTAATTTAGAGTCATCAATTACCTGTATCTGGTACCACTGGGTGAGTGAGGTCAACTAAAAAGTCTTTTAATGATGATAAGAGTCTTAGGTATAGCACAAGATTTCCAACTCATTGTGAAACTATTAACTTTATCTACACTTAGAGTAGATTTTTACATCGATAGTGCGTTAGCCTTTGTGCAAACAATTAAATAAGGTGGTACTGGTAGCGATGATCAATCTGTCAATGAGACAAATAAAGGCTGTAGTTTTCTCTGTAGGACTAGCGTTTATGGGGCCCGCACAGGCTCAAATGCCGAACTCGTCATCAGATAATGCAAGGGTATATTTTATACAGCCTGCTGATGGGCAAGTATTTGATGGTCAAGATGAAGCGGGTATAGAGATTATATTTGGCCTTACTGGTATGCAAGTCTCACCGGCAGGCATAGCTGTTGCTAACTCTGGACATCATCATTTGTTAATTAATGTTGAGCACTTACCTGACCTTACCAGTCCCTTACCGGCCACAGATCAAGTTCGACACTTCGGGAAAGGTCAAACTAGCACAAGAGTTAAGTTGTCGGTGGGTAAACATCGATTACAACTTATCGTCGGTAATCAGGTACATATTCCACACTCTCCTCCGGTTATGTCAGAGGTCATTGAGATAGAGGTACGATAGTCCGGTGGACTTTGGCCTCAAGACGATGGTGCTGGTATAGTTTTTACGGTACCCTCGGATCAAGAATTTTTTCAACCAAATAGGACGACGGAAAATATGCAAACCGGTCAACAATTGGTAGGTAGAAGAAAATTCATTAAAAAGCTCACGTTTGCGACAGCAGGTGCGTCAGCGTCTGCGCTGTTACTTAACAGTGCTAACCAGCTTAAGCACAGTGGTGAGATTGCCAAAGATGAGTTGGATAGGCTGTCTGAGGCTTATGCCGATTTGGACAAACGAACGAAAATGATTGTGCGAGGAATGTGTGTTTTGCTGGGTATTGATGTGTTGCTTATTATTTAGAGATTAGTATGAGCCCCATAGCAAGGTATAGCACTGACAGATTTCTGATGGACACTTTGGTACATCGTCTTGATGTCTTTTAGTGTAACTGTTAATGGCTTTGTTTGAGAAAAAATTCACGGTTAGAAAAGATGGTGTAATCATGGTTAAGCAGTTTTTTCTAGCTCTAATGTCATTGGCTGTCTTGTCCGCTTGTGATGTAAACACCAAGATGTCAATGGATGATACAGTGACAACCCACTTCGCTCGCCTCACACAGCTGGAGCAGCCTGCACCCATGGCGGCTAAGCAAGCTCACTCTTCTACCTATCATGGTAGGGATCTGTCTGATGATTACTTTTGGTTAAAAGATCAAGGTTACCCCCAAGTTGATGACCAACAGGTTATTGATTACCTCACCGAAGAGAACAGTTATTACAAGTCATTTCTGGATCCTAACAGTGGTCTGGTAGATACTCTTTTTAATGAGTTTAAAGGCCGTACGGATGAAACGGAGGCATCAGTCCCTTTCATTAAAAATGGTTATCAATATCGTTGGCACTATCGAGCCGGTGAGGAATACCCTACCTACACTCGGCAATCTTTTCAGAATAACAAAGAGCAAATTATTCTCGATGTGACTGCTTTGGCGAAGGGCCATGATTATTTTGTACTAGGAGATTGGCGTGTCAGCCCTGATGATAACCTTCTTGCCTATACTTTTGATACCGAGGGTGATGAGCGCTATCAGCTCAGAATTATCGATCTTGAAAAGGGTGAATATCTAGAGGATCAGCTTCAGGACGTAGAAGGTAGTTTGGAGTTTAGTGCCGATGGCCAGGCAATTGTTTATGCCCGATTAGAAGATGAGCGATGGCATGCTAAAAACATTAATGTTCATCGTTTAGGTGAGGTTCAGTCAGAGGATAGAACCATTTATCATGAAAAAGATGATGGCTATTTTTTAGGCTTTGGTCTGACTAGTGACGATAAATACCTATTACTGGTGAGTTCGCAGGGTGAAGTTCAGGAAACCTACGCGATTCCATCCTCCGATATTTATGCTCAGCCGCTTAAATTGGTTGACCGTACCGCTGGTTTTACTCTGACAGTGGATCATGCGCACAACCATTTTTATATTTTAGCTAATGACACCCACAAGAACTTTCGGTTTGTAAAAGTGCCCGATGAGCAGCCAGGCTATAGCAATTGGCAAACAATAGAGCAGGGTTCAGATGATATTTACTTGATGGGCTTGCAAACTTTTGACAACTTTATTGTCATCAAGGCACGTAACCTTGGGGTAGACAGTATTCGCATTAGATCCTATTCAGGAGATCAACATAAAGTCGTTTTTCCTGAGGCCATAGCGACCCTTTACATCGGTCAGAATACGCAATTTGACCAGTCTTTTGTTCGGTTGGGTTATCAGTCTATGGTCACGCCATCGACAACTTTTGATTATGATCTTAAAACCAAGGTTTTAGTTGAGCGCAAAGTGCAGAAGGTGCCCAGTGGGTACGATAAACACGGTTATGTTACTGAGCGTATTATGGCTCCAGCGCGTGATGGCGTGCTTGTGCCTGTATCTCTAGTTTACAAAAAAGAATTTAAACGTGATGGCAAATCGCCAATGTTACTTTACGGGTATGGCGCCTACGGTATAACTATTTCACCGACGTTTTCCACGATGCGATTGAGTCTACTTGATAGAGGATTTGTTTATGCCATTGCTCATGTCCGTGGTGGTGCAATGCTTGGCTATCAGTGGTACTTGGATGGTAAGTTAGACAAGCGCACCAATACGTTTCATGACTTTGTAGATGTGGCCAAATTTCTCGCTGCAGAAAAATATACCAGCGCAGGTAATATTTCTATTTCAGGCCGCAGTGCAGGTGGGGAGCTAATGGGTGCTGCGGTGATTCAGGCGCCTGAATTGTGGCGGTCGGTAAATTTGGGTGTTCCTTTTGTGGACGTTTTAAACACCATGCTTGATGAGAGTTTACCTCTTACTCCGCCAGAATGGGAAGAGTGGGGTAACCCGCTTGAAAGCGTGGATGCTTTTGATCTACTTAAAAGCTATTCTCCTTATGACAATATTATCGCGCGAGACTACCCTCCGATGTTTGTGTCAGGTGGTTTGAACGACCCAAGGGTAACTTACTGGGAGCCGGCTAAGTGGACTGCAAAGATGCGCAGTACCAAAACGGATAATAATCTTTTAGTGATGCGAATCAATATGGGTGCGGGTCATTTTTCAAACAGCGGAAGATACGGCCGCCTAAAAGACTATGCCGAAGAGTACGCTTTTACGCTTTTGGCACATGGAATAAAAGACTAATAACAAGGAAAAGTAACCAATATGACTGATCAGAATCTTCCCAGCAAAAGCTATCGTACTTTTGCGCTTGTACTGCTAACAGTGGTTTATGGCTTTAATTTTGTTGACCGTCAGATTTTAGGTATTTTGGCGCCCTTTATTCAGGAGGACCTTGGACTCACAAATACACAGTTGGGCTTGTTGAGCGGACTCTTATTCGCTGCCTTTTATACTGTCGTTGCCATTCCTATTGCGTGGTTGGCTGATCGTTATAGTCGGGTAAATATAATATCTATCGCGCTTGCTACCTGGAGCGGGTTTACCGCTTTGACTGGATTAGCAGGAAATTTTATGCAAATAGGTCTTGCTCGAATGGGAGTAGGGATTGGTGAAGCGGGTGGAAGTCCACCATCACATTCTATTATTTCTGACATGTATCCTAAAGAAGAGCGAGCAGGAGCATTAGGCGTCTATTCAATGGGGATCCCATTTGGAATTATGGCTGCTTACTTTGTCACAGCATGGATTATAGGACCCTCTCAAGAAGAAGCTACAGTTGTTGATTGGAGAAAAATATTTATCTTCCTTGGTGTCACTGGAGTAGCGCTGGCAGTTCTGGTTAAGTTGGTACTTCGCGAGCCTGTTCGTGGAGCTATGGAATTTGGACAGCAAGCAAAAATGGTGAAGCCGCCATTCATGGAATCAATAAATATATTACTTAAAATACCCGCCTGGTGGGCTATGTGTTTAGGAATAGCCTTTGGCTCTTTTGCATCTTATGCTCTCTCAACGTTTCATACTAAATATTTAATAGCCTTAGACCCTACTTTCGACTTCCAACACCTTATAATTCTTTTGGGCATTATTAATGGGACAGCTTATGCTGGAGGCGCCTTTTTTGGTGCAAGACTGGCTGATAAATGGGGTAGCAAAGACATTCGTGCATACGGCTGGGTTCCAGCAATTGCCATTAGTTTATGTTTACCCATAGGGATTGGCAGCTTTTGGGTATCATCAATAGAAGTTAACCTTCTCCTCTCTACATTATTTTTACTTTTCGTAGGCATATATCTAGGACCAAGTTTTGCAATTGCCCAAACCCTTGCTCCTATTAATATGCGAGCCATGTCTACTGCATTATTTTTCTTTGTGCTAAATATGATTGCACTAGGCGGAGGTCCAACCTTTGCAGGATGGATGATCGACGTATTTAAAGAAAATTATAACGACTTAGATTCAATGCGTTATGCAATGTCACTAACTTTTTGTATATTTGTGCCTTCAATTATTAGCTTCTTAGTGGTTGCTCGTAAGTTACCAAAAGATTGGGCAGAAGCGGAACAACGTAACAAAGAACTAGCAGAAGGCTAAATTATGAACTTTCAGATTAATCGAGTGGTCATTATTATCATTGCAATTATGACGTCGGCCGTATTGGTTACATCGTTGATGGGAGCTAGATCAGAACCATTGCCTGACTTTAGTGTTTATAAAGATGTTAAACAAAAAAAGAGTGCCTTCTTTGGTTATATTCTGCCGCTGGTTGAGGCCCAAAATATGCTGATCCAAAGTCAGCGAGATAAACTCCTTGAGTTGAAGGGCCTTGGAAAGGATGAATACAGCTTATCGCAGCAAAATTTCCTAACCGATTTAGCCAGTGAGTATCGATTAACATCATCAGAAATTACTCCTACAGAGGTACAGCAGTTATTAATACGGGTAGATCAGGTGCCAGCATCCTTGGCCCTAGCGCAAGCTGCCATGGAGTCTGCATGGGGAACATCTCGGTTTGCAGTTCAGGCCAATAACCTTTTCGGACAGTGGTGTTATGAGAAGGGTTGTGGGTTAGTACCATTGCGTCGGAATGCGGGAAGTAAACACGAGGTAGCTAAATTTGATTCGGTCAGTGACGCCATAAGCTCTTATTTACGCAACATTAATACTCACCGCGCGTACACCGATCTGCGTGACCAGAGGGCATTACTTCGTAATGCCGGTGACCCTGTTACAGGGCATAAGCTAGCTGAGGGGCTCATTGATTATTCAGAACTACGCGAGGCCTATGTGCATGAAATTCAGGCGGTAATCAGAATCAACAAGTTGGCAGAGTTAGATTCTTAATCAACCGACTGAATTAGCAATTTACGGCGCTTAGTCGCTGTTAAGCAAGCCGTCCAGCTGTCCTGTCTCTATCAAAGCGCGCATGTCACTAGAGCCACCAATCAGAGTACCTCTCACAAAGATAATCGGGAACGTCGACCAGCCTGTCCACATCTTAAGAGCGTTACGTCGACGCCATTGTTTGAAGTAACTACCGTATTCCAAATAGTGGTAGGTAATGTTGAGTTCGTCGAGTACCTTACGTGCTCGTTTTGGAGCGGGATTTTGCGCCATACCCACTATAACAATCGCGTTGTTTGCGACGGCCTCTTTGACCTCAGCAATAATATCGGCATGCTGCTCAGATACTATCTTTTGAATACTAGCGTGTATGTTTTTGGAACCTAGAATCTCTCTGGGCATGAATTTTCCTTAGTTTAAAGTAACTTTTTTTGATTAATGATGGATCCAGATATCAACTGATATTGCGTGTTATGGTGAGCGTTGATCTCAGAAGTCGATTAAAGCAGTTGAGGTTAACACCTATTTATACTTAAAATGAATAAAAAATAATAATAGGCACTTTGTTCATGAGTGACACGTCAAGAGTGGTATTAATAAGCGCGGGCGCATCGGGTATCGGGCGAGCAATAGCGATGCATTTTGCGGCTCAGCATTACCGTGTCCACGTATGTGATATTGATCAAATGGCAATTGAGGCTCTGAACAGAGACATGCCAGAAATTAGCACCACCTGTGCTGACTTAACTAAACTTAGTGACGTGGACTTGGTTTTTAAAGACCTCCTGCGCCACTGCGGCAGATTGGATATTTTAGTCAATAATGTGGGCATTTCCGGGCCCACAGCTGCGGTTGAGGATATTTTGCCTGACCAGTGGAATGAAACCATTACCACTGACCTGAACAGCATTTTTTATGTGACTCGGAAAGCTGTTCCCTTATTAAAAGAGTCTAAAGGGAATATGATTAATATGTCTTCTAATGCCGGCTTATTTGGCTGTCCTCTGCGGTCACCTTATGCCGCGGCTAAGTGGGCAATTATTGGTCTGACCAAGACCTGGGCAATGGAGCTTGGAGCCTTTGGTGTGCGTGTTAACGCCATTTGTCCGGGAAGTGTTAACGGCCCGCGCATCGATAAAGTCATAGAGGTAGACGCACAAACTAGAGATATCTCACCGGCGTCAGTACGCCAATCTTATTTACAGCAGAACTCGCTCGGGGTATTTGTTGAAGCTGACGATATTGCTCAGACTGTTGATTTTTTGTGTTCCAAAGCGGCTCAGCATATTACCGGACAGGCCATACCCATTGATGGGCATACCGAGAGATTATCTAGTTGATGGGGAAAAGATAAATGTACTTTAAAGTAAATGAGAATAGTTTATGAAGGCTGCATGGTTTGAAAAATTTGGTAGTGCGGAGCAGGTCATTCAGGTGGGTGAACAACCCAAGCCAGTCGCTGCTTTAGGCCAGGTGTTGGTGAAGTTAGCCACCAGTGGTGTGAACCCCTCAGACGTTAAAAAGCGCGCTGGGGCATCCCCCAGCCTACTTGATGACGGGTTAGTTATTCCCCACAGTGACGGTGCAGGTGTTATTGAGTCAGTTGGCCCTGGTGTGCCTGAAGATCGGGTCGGTCAGCGTGTATGGGTGTACCAAGCGCAGTACGGGCGGCGCCTAGGGACCGCAGCTGAATATGTGGTATTGGACTCAAATCGGGCTATTCATCTGCCGGACAATACAGAATTTTCCGTTGGCGCTTGTCTGGGTATTCCGGTAATGACGGCGCATCGCTGTGTTTACTCGGACGGCGACATTAGTGGCCAAGTGGTCTTGGTAACTGGGGGTGCGGGCAGAGTGGGCTACTACGCCATTCAGTGGGCTCTCATCGCCGGTGCTGAAGTTATTGCCACAGCGAGTAATGATGCAGATCGCGATACCTGTTTGGCATTAGGTGCTAGCGCTGTAGTTAATCACAGAGAGCCTGATTGGGGTAAGCAGGTTTTAATCGCCAGCCAGGGTAAAAAAGTAGATCGCGTGATTGATGTAGAATTTGGCGCTAACTTACCTCAAATACTTAACTGTATTGCTACCAGTGGCGTTGTTGCCACTTACTCATCGACTCAAGTAAAGCAACCATCACTGCCTTTTATAGACATGATGTTTATGGACTTAACGCTGCGAATGATACTTGTCTATGCCATGCCAGAGTCAGCAAAAGTTCACGCGATTGAGGCCATTACCGAGGCTTTACAGACAGGAAAATTACAGCACCGAATCGCGCACAAAGTAACCTTAGATCAAATTACTGAGGGGCATAAGCTTGTCGAGCAGGGTGGGTTTGGTGGTTGTGTTATTGTTTCTACGGAGTAGCTAGTAATGCATTTATCCAATAAAAAAATTATTAAATTATGCATGGTATACCTTTTATCAATAGTGGGCGCTTGCACTGATACAGTAAAAGGGGGCGCTGACAATAGCCCCAGGCTGACTCTAAATGATACATCGGTTATTGTTGGTAAGCTCGCGGAAGGGGGTAGGACAGAATCATTTTTAGGGGTTCCTTTTGCGCAACCTCCTGTTGGCGATTTGAGGTGGCTGCCGCCTCAGCTTTTAGCAAAATCCAGTGCGGCACCTCAAAAAAATGAGTTTCCAGCAGCTTGCATGCAAGGGGACCATATTGCTAAATGGTACAAAAATGTTGCAGCTGGTTTTGGTGGAGATCCTGATTTAATAAAGCACCCCGAGGTCAGTGAAGACTGTCTTTATTTGAATATTTGGCGGCCTGCCACGGAAGCGCAAAGTGCCGAAATGCTGCCCGTCATTGTTTATATTCATGGTGGCAGCAATAAAGGTGGTTGGTCTTATGAGCCTAATTATATCGGCCACAACTTGGCATCCAAGGGCGTCATTGTTATCTCTATTGCTTATCGGTTAGGTGTCTTCGGGTTTTTCTCTCATCCAACACTTGAGCATTCTAATTTTGGATTACTTGATCAAGTCGCTGCTCTGCAGTGGGTCAATGAAAATATCGTCGCTCTCGGGGGCGATGCCGAAAAAATCACAGTCATGGGAGAGTCCGCAGGCGCCAATAATATTGATCACCTGATGACCATGCCCTCTAGCAAGGGTCTTTTTTCTCGAGCGATTCATCAAAGCGGTGGTTCATCATTAACCAATCGAAGTATCAGAAAAGCGCATTTACAATTAGGTGAAGCCTTTGCAAATTTTACATTGGGTGATGATGCAAACCAGCCTTTAGAAGGAATGAGACAATTGTCGGCAGATGCTATTTTGTCAGCGGCGAACGAGATTTATCAAAATCATTACTTTGATCCTGTGGTTGATGGAATGAGTGTTATGGAGCCCATTATGAGCACCATAAAAGCGGGAGAAATGCATGTGGTCGATTTACTAATAGGGTCCAATGATGATGAGTGGTTAATGTATACCGATGACAACCCTGATATCGATGGTTGGTTAAAAACTGAGGCGCCACCGCTAACGGCAGACAATTTAAAAGCCTTGTTAAAAGATGAAACTGACAATCGACGTATTTCTGACTTATTGCGTACAGCAAAATACTATGTCTGCCCCTCGTTAGTGTTAGCTAAAGAAACCGCCAAGTTGGGGAATAAAGCCTGGGTATATCATTTTACTCGTCAACGCGAGGGCGAACTAGCAGCCACTATGGGTGCTTACCATGGTGCAGAACTACCTTATATTTTTGATACCCATGATGATTGGCTGCCTACTGTCGAGGCCGACCATAGGCTTACTAATATTATGCAAACGTACTGGATTAACTTTGCTACCACGGGTAATCCTAACCAGTTGGACTTTCCGATGTGGCCAAATTACTCGCCAGAGAATCCTAATACTCAGTCATTGGGTGACGTATTATTTTCGTCAGATCATCCCAGTCAAAAGCTGTGTGAGTTTTTAGCGCCGAGCTAATGGTTAATTAGGTCAAACAATGTTCCACATGTCATAGCACTGGCAGCATTACTTGGATAATGCTTGATAATCAGCTTCTTCCTGGAATTTCTCGACATATAGCCATAGAATCTATGCGCGCCGGTGTTGGAGCTGGATGGCTACCCAGTAGGTAATGGGTTGGTTGGTCAAGTTTGGGAGCACCCGATGAGTATTTATATGAGGGCCAAGTAAGACTTTTAGAGGAAAATAAAGCGCGTTTGAGTAAGCCGTTTGTTTAAAGAAACGGCTATTCATGGCGAAGGTTCACACCAGGGAAACTGGCATTGATTAGTTACCCACCTTTAAAATATAGTTGGCCACGGCCAACTGGGTCTCAGCATCCAGATAATTTTGTGCGGGCATCTCAGGATAATTGTCACGCATGGGTATTGGCGCATTAATATAGTTTACTAGCGCCTCGGGACGGTCAGCGTACAACGCTTGTATTTCCATCACAGACGGTCCAATCAATCTTCCAGCATAAGCATGGCAACCCGTGCAAACACCTAGATAAGCAATCTCGCCACGCTCTGATGGGAGTATTACCCGAGGTTCTGCACCGCCGGCCAATAGATAGTTCTCAATATCATCAGTATTGGTGAAGTCGCAATCGGTAAAGTCACTAACACCAACAGTTTTGTAACGGTGGCGGTTATTAATACAGCTACCTTCGGTTGGCCCTATCTGAAAGATATCAATATCACCGGTATGCAATTCCGTTAATGCAAAGGCCCTCACCGCATCAATGGTGTCATAGCCATTATTAAGCATGACGTTATCTAAAATCATCGCGCCATCTGCATTGGGGTCAGACTCAGGATCTAGGGTAAGATCATCTGCATTGCCATGGTCAGTAATTAAAATACCGGCAGTTTTATGGTTACTAATAATATTACCTTCCACCACCACATCATCTGCGGCCATAATCAAAATACCGGTTCCGGCGGGTATCCCCGCGACGGTAGAACCGGGCGCCCCAAAGTTGGGGGTGTTATTATCCATAATAAAATTGTTTCGAATAATGACATCATAGGTGTCTTTGACCGGCAGTCCTGGCGTTATAAAGGCCAAAATACCGCCGGTGTTATGATGAGTATGGTTGTTCTCAACAATGGCATGACGGCTGTTTTCTATTTCAATGCCAGCCACACTATCAAAAACCTCGTTGTAGGCCACATGAATGTTATCGCTCATGCCCACATAGATGGCTGCATCGGCTATGCCTGATACAACGTTGTGTTCAATCAGACCATTTTTGCCCAGCTGAGGGAAAATGCCATAGATGCCCGTATCAATAATTAGGTTATTGCGAATCTCAAAATTGTTACCGGCTTGGCTCATAATGCCATTGCCTTTGTAATCGATTATCTTGAAGTTCTCGATAATAATATTATTACCAGAAAACAGAATCGCATCGTTTAGTGTCTTTAATCCATCTAGGGTTGCTCGCTCACCCTCAACGATGACGCCTCGTAAGTGAATATCATCTTTGTCGATATAAACGGTCTCTGAGTATGTCCCGGGCATTACTTGAATGGTGTCTCCCGGCACGGCTAATTCAACCGCTGCCTGAATAGAGTCTCCGGGGTTAATAATATGGGTAGTGCCCTCTGTGGTACGCAGCTTAACCGCACCGCTGCCCTTAGCTGCCGTTGACTGCTCGGCCTCATAGCCACCGCTGTAGCTTTTGCCACCTGAGCTACTAGTAATGGTGAGTGCATCGTTACTACCGCCCAAATACCAACCAGCGGCAAAGGTAACAAATGCGAGTCCAATGGCCAGAGTATTAAGATTTTTCATGCATATTCTCCATGTGTTTAAACGGCAGGCCAGAGGGCAGCTGCGCAGGTGTTGTGGGAATGAGGCTTTGATCACTGAGGGTTTTCATAAAATCTACCAGCCGGTCTATCTCATCACTGGTCAAGTTTGGTTCTGATATATGCCAATGCAACAGCAGCTCCTCGTCTTCAGGTACTGCATGGCCACGGCCGCCGGTATAAAACTCTGCTGCTTCACGCAATGTTTGAAATCGCCCAGAGTGCATGTAAGGTGCTGTTTGAGCAATATTTCGCAAGGTGGGAACCTTAAATCCACCGCGTAATACAGCTGAGTTAAAGGTTTGTTGCGCGCCAACATCTCGGGGCAATCCTTCAGGTTCAGGCGTACCAATTACTGCGATCTGTTGATTGGTGAATAAAGGTGGTGTGTGGCATTGAGAACAGCGTGCAACGAACGACCTAAATACATTTAAGCCGGCAATCTCATTCTTACTTAATGCTTTATGATAGCCGTGTGCATATTGATCATAGCGACTATTGAGAGACACCAGAGAACTTTGAAAAGCGGTTAATGCGGTAATGACATGATCCACTGACATAGCCGTGGCTACATCCGGAAACGCTTGCTTGAACAATCCTCTATAGGCGGTAGCACTTTTTAGACTCGCCATTAACTGCTCAGGAGTGTTGCCCATTTCATTGGCGCTAAATAGTGGCCCAAGAGCTTGCTCTTCTAGGCTCTGAGCGCGAGCGTCCCAAAAAAATGACGACAAAAATGCACTGTTCCACAAGGTTGGTGCAGAACGCATTTGCACATGCCCCTTTATTCCTATGCTCCTACCCATACCATCGCCAAAACCCTGTGCTGGGTTATGGCAGGTCGCACAAGAAAGACTATTGTCAGCCGACAAAATAGGGTCAAAAAACAGTAATCGTCCCAAGTCAATTTGTTGGGGAGTAAAGCCATCACGGGCTTTGGGTAAGGCAGTCTTTAAACCGCCAATACCACTGTCTTGCAAAGAGTCGTAAAGCTGATACATGTGACGCAGCGAGCAACGGTTATCCTCGCTGAGACCAAAACTGGGAGGGCAGGTGTCGCTCAATTGAATATTGGGGTTTGCTGCAAAGGCATAAGATACTAAAAAAAGCCCAACAAATAAAAATCCACCGGCGCTAATCCTAGCACCATGGCGACGGTTATATTTTAAGGCTTCACCCATCTTGAGACCTAAGTCTTTGTTATTATTCCGCTTACCTCTAAAACTGGGTAAGTCGTATTTCTCTTCACGCTCTATATTGCCATAGGTAAAGTAATAAATCTTTAGCCAGTTTAGATTGACGGTGGAGAGAATTCTCACCGAGGGGAGATATATTAAATGAAGTAAGTGGTTTGTGCTTTGCGGCTCATCTAAGGTTGTTAAATCTCTTACCCAAACTATACTTGGATGCATAAATTTAACAGCTATGTTCCAATGCGAGTAAACGATGAACTTTGATATTTTAGATTTAGGTAACCAAGCAAAATACCGCCTGCTTAATGGGGGTGTAACGCCTAGGCCCATCGCTTGGATAAGCACACGTTCCAGCAAAGGAATTGATAACCTCGCACCTTATTCTTTTTTTACCGTTGCAAGCTGCACCCCACCAGTACTTATGTACACCCAAATAATGCCACGTGCCGGGGACAACAAGGACACGCTCACTAATTTAACAGAGACCGGTGAATGCGTGGTGAATATTGTTAGTAGTGATTTAATGGACATAATGAATGCTACCAGTGCTAGTCTTCCTATGGATGAGAGTGAGTTTTCTCATGTGGGGGTCGAGTATTCTGCCAGCCAAAAAGTATCACCACTGTCGGTAGCAAAATCACCGGTTCGTTACGAATGTACTTTAAGAGAAATCCTCTCCATTGGCGATTCAGCTGGCAGCGGCACAGTTGTGTTACTCGATGTAGTCTCGGTTTACGTGCATGATGATTTATATAGCGAAGGCATTATCGACCAAGCGCACATAGATTCGGTCGGTAAGATGGGAGGCAATGGCTATTACATTGCCGCACAATATACTGAACTTGAGCGGCCTTAATTCTAGACAGACTAGTGTGATTACCTAGTCTTTTTTTGAAAATAACCCATACCAAAATGCGGCTTCAAAACTTAAGCCTAAGACCAAAAAAATACTGCCACCTTTAATGATACCAACTGAATAGCATCCAACAGCGGCCGTTAGGCACAACAAAGAAATAGTATATCTCGCTATTTTTGTGATAAAACCCCCAATATTGACTACGGCTTAGGATTTAGAGACCTATTTAGATTGTGGTATGCCCAGCAGATTTTGATTTGCTGAAGGAAACTCTCTTAACTGCACTGCACCAGCTTTCTTTCTATTAACCTATCAATTTTTGCATCACTCCAGCCCAGTTCTTGCAATATATCGCGACTCTGTTCACCAAGAGCGGGACTGGACAGCGCTTGGCTGGTAGCAGTGCCACTAAACTGCACTGGAGGCGTGGGCACTGTCAGGCTTCCTAAGTGCTCTGCTACGTAGGTTTCCAATGCACCAATCGCTTTGACTTGCGGATGTTCGGCGATATCACTGCGATATTCACAAGGTCCACAGGGTACATCCGCGGCTCTCAGTATGTCTAGAGCTCGAGTAACACCAACATCTTTGCGCGGTGATTTAAGGATTTTAAGCACCTCAGACATATTGCTCAACCGAGCACCCATGGTTTTAAACATAGGGTTGTCTACTAATTCGGGGTAACCAATAAGAGGGAGTAACGCTTGCCAATGTTTGTCTTGCAATGCAGCTACGGCAATAGACCCGTCTTTTAGGTTTAGGGTTTGGTAGTAATCGGACACAGGTGACATTGCAATAACATCATCGTCATGCAGTGTGTGATGCATCATGCCGTCAGGCCAAACAAACGCAAGACAGGCATGTAGCATAGAGATATCAATGTGTTGCCCCTCACCGGTGGTTGCGCGAGCTAACAGTGCCGCAGTTGCCGCTTGGCAAACCGTATAGGCTGTAATTTTGTCACACAATAGGGTCCGGACAAAGCTAACATCTTTTTCCCCCTCTCCTTGAAGATCAGTAATCCCCGTCATAGCTTGAATAACATGATCATAGGCGGGTTCCCCGGACATAGGACCTTCAAGACCGAATCCGGTGACCGCAATGTAAGTAAGACGATTGTTGATCTTTCTAAGCGAGGCGCTATCTAGTCCCATGCGCTCCATAACACCAGGCCGATAGTTGTGCATTAGCACGTCAGCATCGGCAGCGAGCTGTTTTAGCGCATCGCAACCATCGGAGGATTTTAAATCAATGGCCAGTGATCGCTTGCCACGATTGCAGTTGTGAAATAAAGCGGATATGCCATTTTTTTGGTGGCCAAGGTGGCGCATAACGTCGCCGCCTAGTGGTGGTTCAATCTTAATGACTTCTGCACCTTGCGCCGCCAACGTCATACTCGCAAATGAGCATGTGATCATAGTGGATAGCTCAAGAATTTTAATTCCAGCCAGAGGCTTTTCGGCACTTGGTACCGCTTTATTATTCATGGTATTTAGCCCTCCGCCTCTTAACGAGACTCATTTTTATCTTGTTGACGAACTCTCAACCGCGTTTGTCATACACACCAACCAACTGACGACTCAACGCCAACAGCTGTCCGTTGGGGTGAAATATTTTTGCCTCTGTATGAGCATAGCCAAAATCTGCTTGAATCACATCACACTCGTAAAAAAGATAATCTTCGGCTTGCAGTGGATCACGCGGTTGAATAAATTCAAGGTTCCAAGTGATAGAGCTGGTAGGTGCTGGTTTATCTAGCATTGGCATTATTGCCGGAGGCCATGCGTCAATGAGGCATAGCATAGCACTGTCATCAAGTGGTTCTGTGGGATCCCTAAATCGCATCCAACCTGCGAGTCTTGATTGTTTTGTTCCACTGCCGGGCAAACTACCATCGGTAATACGCAAATCAAAATATCGCACAAAGTCAGGTACTACCCCTTTAACAAATGGAAACGTCATCGCTGCAGTTAAACTTTTTTCGGCGAATTTAGGTTTGTGAGAAACCTGAATGGACGACTGACGTTGTGCACTAAAGCAGGCTACTATTTGAGTTTTTACCTGTCCGTTTTGCAATAACTGACCCTCAACCTGAAAAACAGATTTTCCCTCAGATAATATGCGATGCGTAAATTCACAAGGCTCATCCAAAATAACAGCGCCACAAAAATGGATGTTAATAGTTCTAAGATCGCGGTCAGTAAGCCCCGTTTGTTGTTCGATATGGGTTAAAACAAGAGCAGCGGTAAGACCGCCAAAAGCACTTCTTCCTTGACCCCAAGCACTATCAATGGGGAATGTTGTCGTTTCTTTAATTTTATTTTGGTAGAACTGAAAATTCATAGATAACTCTATTTTATTGCTCTGGGGCGTGAATGGCAGGGCTAACAACAAGGAGTAACCCCGCCCATTATATTTCAACAGTATTTTTATTGATCTCGCACGCCAAACATACGCACTTTGGGAGTGCATTCTAATATACTAGCTCAGCATTTATAACTGTTTAGGACTTTGTATGACAATGTTATTTACCCAAACTGTGAAGCTACCCTGTGGTGTATCGCTGCACAACCGCCTTTCAAAAGCGGCAATGACCGAGGGTTTAGCTACGGCTGAAGGAATACCAACGGCTGAACTTACGCGACTCTATGGTTTATGGAGTGACGGTGGTGCCGGTATGTTGTTGTCAGGAAATATTATGATCGACAAGCATCACCTTGAACGTCCAGGTAACGTTATCATTGATAGGTCACCGAGCCCAAAAATGCATGATGCGTTGGTACGGTGGGCAACCGCTGCAACCCGAAATGGCAATCAATTTTGGGCACAAATAAGTCATGCTGGTCGACAGACTCAAAAAATGGTGAATAAGAACCCAAAAGCACCATCTGCGATCAAACTGGGATTGCCAGGAGGTCAGTTTGGTGAGCCAGTGGCATTAAGGATTGATGAAATACAAGACATTGTGCAGCGCTTTGGAATTTGTGCGGCCGCAGTAAAAGAGGCCGGTTTTACGGGGGTGCAAATTCATGCAGCCCATGGTTATTTGTTGTCTCAGTTTTTAAGTCCGCGAAGTAATCAGCGTAGTGATGTGTATGGTGGTGATTTAGCGAATCGTGCACGCGCATTATTAGAAGTGGTTGCTGCGGTAAGAGCGGCGGTAGGCCCTGATTTTCCGGTGGCGGTAAAGCTTAACAGTGCAGATTTTCAGAAGGGAGGTTTTGCTTTTGAAGAGAGCCTGCAAGTTGCTCGGTGGCTTCAAGAGGCAAGTATTGATTTAATCGAAATTTCTGGCGGCACCTATGAGCAACCTAAATTGTTAGGCATTTCTGGTATGGAAGAAGAAGAGCAACAGAACGTAGCGCAATCGACCTTGATGCGTGAGGCTTATTTTGTTGATTTTGCAGTCGCGATGCGTGAACAGGTGACTGTACCATTGATGGTCACCGGTGGCTTTAGACATCGGCTGGCAATGGAGCAGGCGATCGAAAGCGGCAGTGCTGATGTAATTGGTTTAGGCCGTCCAATGTGTGTCATGACTGATGCTCCTAATC
>Ga0209279_10000275_pt1 | contig 35037 bp, 36 predicted proteins | sample CoawatmetaG00DNA_3_FD_187508 | JGI IMG/M metagenome (GOLD analysis project Ga0209279, IMG submission 187508) | Marine microbial communities from the West Antarctic Peninsula - Coastal water metaG006-DNA (SPAdes) (version 2) | ecosystem: Environmental > Aquatic > Marine > Coastal ...
TCATACGGATTGTTTTTATAGATGGAGGCAGTACAACAACGGCGTACCTTATTTGGTAATCGTATACCGATACCCCCAATTTGATTTTGATATACAATTTTGTCACGGTTGGTACCATAGGCTTTAATTTGAGCATGTCGTTTATTGCGTGAGTCAAAATTAACGAATAATCCTTGCATTTTATCACCACCTTGTGTAGTATATATATCCGCACGTTTACGATACATATAAGTCAATGGCATATATATATATATATATAGTAGGTTAGTATAATTTACATAATCATACTAACATATCCTTGTATTAAATCCATACGTCTTTGGTTATATTCTGTATATATAGTATATATGCGTATCATAGACCGATTGAATAAATTCGCAAATACGCTTAATACCAATACATATTTTGCAGGTATTACTATGCTTATACTAAATATAGGTTCAAAATATATTGATTTGGGATTTACGAAAACACAGGAGCAAGTCATTCGGGAAGCAATCGCGAGAGAACTAATTATTTTTTCCATTTTATTTGTTGCAACTAAAAATGTAATGGTTTCAATCCTCATGACGGCTTCCTTTACGATTTTATCCAGATATTTGATAAATGAAAACAGTTCTTATTGTATCATGTCTAGTTATATGAGTAGGCTTTCAAATGCTATAGATACGAATGAAGATGGTGTAATCACAAAAAAAGAAGAAGAAGAAGCCATTCATATTTTAGAAAAAGCAAAACGTCAAAAAAAAAAGGAGGTGAATAAATCTAGATATGACCCCTATGTAGAAAACGAAAACATAGCATTATATTAACGCGTTTTTTTACACCTTTGAACGATGATTTATCTTGAACTGGGTGTTTAATAATGGTCTATTCATTTGTTTATTTTGTATATCATTGTTCCAATGATAAGAATTATAACCTAGTTCCATAAATAATGTTTGAACTAATACTGCATTTTAATGTTCAAAGGTGTAAGTAAAACAATAGATGAAAGAGTTTAAACTCATGAGTGTTAGTGTATCAATGAGTTATGAACAAATGCAGGTATTGAAACGGAATGGTGAAAAAGAAGATATGTCCTTTGATAAAATTCTATTGCGTATCAAAACCTTATGCGAAACACGATTGCCAGTGTTAAACATTGGTTATGCAAACTTGGTGATGAAAATCATAAATCAGCTTATACCAGACATGCCTACATCCACGATTGACGAAATCGTAGGTGAACAATGTGCATCCATGACAACCATTCAATACGATTATGGTGAATTAGCTTCACGTATCATTATATCTAACCATCATAAAAATACAAATTCAAGTTTTGTGGAGGTTATCAAACAACTACATGCGGTTCGGAGGGATACAACATCTACACCCTTGATCAGTGACGAGTTATTACATATATCTATAAAGTATTCCAAACGCATTGAAGAGGCCATTGTATACGATAGGGATTATGATATAGATTACTTTGGATTCAAGACATTAGAACGGTCTTATTTATTGCACATCAATCATAAAGTGGTTGAACGTATTCAACATATGTGGATGCGTGTTTCCATCGGTATTCATGGAGAAGATATCACACGCGCGATTGAAACGTATCATTTAATGTCGCAAAAATATTTTACACATGCTACGCCCACATTATTCAATGCAGGCACTCCAAGACCACAATTAAGTTCATGCTTTCTCATTGGAATGGAAGAAGATAGTATTGATGGAATATTTAATACATTGAAAGAATGTGCACAAATCAGTAAATGGGCTGGTGGGATTGGACTACACATTCATAACGTAAGAGCATCTGGAACACGCATAAGTGGTACAAATGGAGTTTCTAACGGTTTAACTCCCATGTTACAAGTATTCAATTCCACTGCGAGATATGTAGACCAAGGGGGTGGAAAACGAAATGGTAGTATTGCAATATACATTGAACCATGGCATCCGGATATAATGGATGTGCTAGAATTGAAAAAAAATCACGGGGATGAGTCTAAACGTGCTCGTGATTTATTTTATGGTCTTTGGATACCAGACTTATTTATGGAATGTGTACAGAAGGATATGGATTGGTATTTGATGTGTCCTTCTGTATCCGTTGGATTATCTGATGTTTACGGAGAGGAGTTTCAATTGAAATACAATGCGTACGTATCTGATGGTAAATATGTAAAAAAAATAAAGGCAAGAGAGCTATGGTTTAAAATATTGGATAGTCAAATGGAAACGGGCGTACCCTATTTATGTTACAAAGACGCTTCCAACCGAAAAAGCAATCAACAAAATTTGGGTACTATCAAATCTTCTAATTTATGTACTGAAATCATACAATATTCAGATTCGGAACAATCTGCAGTGTGTAATTTAGCAAGCATTGGGTTGCCTAAATTTGTCAGTGACGACGGTGTATTCAATTATAGCAAACTGCATGAAGTCACCCAAGTCATAACCTATAATTTAAATCGTATCATTGATGTGAATTACTATCCAAATTTAAAATCCAAACGGAGTAATTTATTACATCGTCCTATCGGTATCGGTGTACAAGGACTTGCAGACGTGTTTATAAAAATGAATATACCTTTTTGTTCAGATAAAGCCAAAGAAGTCAATCGTTTTATATTTGAAACGATATATCATGCCTCGGTAGAATGTTCGTGTAACCTTGCAAAACTACGGACGGAAGACATGTCTATATTGATGGAAGTACATCACAATAATCCTTTGTTTGACCCATCTGACTTTGATTTAGACAGCCGTGACTATATACATACTTCTCCTGGTAGGGACCTTTTATTAAAACGAACCCTACCCATTTTGGCGGAAATTCATCAATGTAGGGCAGGCGGACCGCCTGGCGCCTATTCCAGTTTTCAAAATTCACCTTTATCCAAGGGTTTATTTCAATTTGATTTGTGGAACGTTACTCCTTCAACACGGTATGATTGGGATACTTTACGAAAAGAGGTTATTCAATATGGAGTTAGAAACTCTTTGTTGGTTGCACCGATGCCTACAGCGTCTACTTCTCAAATTCTTGGATACAATGAATGTTTTGAACCCTATACTAGTAATATTTATTCGCGTCGTACTCTTGCTGGCGAATTCATAGTGGTGAATAAATATTTAATCAAAGAATTCACAACGCTTGGGTTATGGAACGAGGAATTAAAAAATAATATCATTGCGAATAAGGGTAGTATTCAACACATTGAGGGAATTACAGATGCATTAAAAGAAAAATATAAAATTGTATGGGAAATGAAAATGCGTGATATCATTGACATGTCGGCAGATAGAGGTGCATTCATTTGTCAATCACAAAGTTTAAATTTATGGTGTGAAGAACCAAGTTACAGTACATTGACGTCTATGCATTTTTATGCATGGCAAAAAGGATTGAAAACGGGTATGTATTATTTGAGACGAAAACCAAGGCATCAACCACAACAATTCACAGTGAATCCTTCTTTTCATACGGTAGAGGAGTCTATTGTATGTGTGAGTTGTTCTGCTTAAACTCTCAACGATAGGAACCACAATATAATTCAAACATTTTAGAAAGGGTTCGATTGTTTTTAACCATGTCCATATCTTCCTTATATTTCATATAACATCGTAAGCAAATCAAAACATCTGCCATTGCATCATGAGCACCCTTTGGAGTATATCCAAATAACGCGTCATGTAGTTCCGTAAGTTTAGGAAATTTTACATAGGTGCCCTTGTATTTACAAGGTCGGACAAGATTACAAAATGATTTGCTTTCCATCATCGTGCAATAAGTGGGTTTTGTAAGACCATTCTCTATAAATGGGTGCATACGTTTCAGACGAATACATTCTACCATACACATACGTTTATCAAACGATACATTATGGGCTACAATCGTATCAGAACGATGCACGTCTGTGTGAAACAAATCCATGGCATATTCCATAGTCACTCCTTTTCGTTTCGTATAAGAGTTTTTAATACCGTGTATTTTGGTACTTTCGGTAGGAATCTCAATAGGACAAAGGATTAAATGATCTTGACAGTTGAGTAATGTGTGAGTCTCGGTATCGTATAAAATCCAGCTTAATTGGACTATATATGGCCAGCGTTCCGTTTCAAATATAGTGGTTTTAAACGTCTCAGGTAGTCCAGTGGTTTCTGTATCAAATACTAACACTTTCATTGTATGTGTTGTAATTCAAAAGGTTACATACATTTCAATTTTATATTGAAATGTATATTATATTTTAACGCATTAACGACGACGTTTATTTGTCATTTTACGGCAGTAGGAACGAGAACGTCCTTTAGCCTTTTTACAACCCATGGACTTACGACAATCCACACCAACCTTACCACGACACTTGGAGGATTTAACACGTCTTCTATAACTTTTTCGTGCAGTTCGGCTTAACCCACCTTTTAACCATTTTGGTATTTGTGCTTGTAGTTTCATTGTATAGTATACACAGAAAAAAAAATTAAATATCGTCCAATTCCGTCATTTTTTCTTGTATGGATGATTGAAGTAAATCTATCTGTTTTTGGGAGGTATCTAAAATTTGTTTTTCTATAATGGCTTCAAACAATTCTATACCCGTCGCAAAGTCTAATTCACACGTGAGATATAAACTTACAATGAGGGTTCTAGTATCTTGAACTAACTGGTTTAAACTCGATTCTGTTAATGTCGGATGTATAATGAGTTGAGACTTACCCTTGATTATTTTTGTATCAAACAATTGCTTTAATATTGTAATTAATTTATCTTGATTTTCATTTGTACGACGCATCATATCCTTTATATGTTGTGCATACTTCTGAAATAATTTATGTTTTAAACTTGAAGTATATTGTTTTGTATAAACCCCGTCTGGCTTACAACCATCTCCTTTATGATAGTCTTTTAACAATATATCACTGAATTTACGTATCGTCGGTTCATTTGACATATCGTGTGGTATGCTACTGTTTCCCGTAAATGCTTTGTAAAATGTTTCAACATCTGATTTATACACAGCTGACATAGGAGGACTCATTTTATTAAACTCACCACGGTCATAATCGTATACATCGTAATATAATTTTTCTAATTCAGGAATACCTGATTCATCTATCAATGTTTTATCCTTATTTTGTAATTTATCAAAGTTTATATCACAAAAGGAGGGTTGAACGGTTATTTTATGGTGACTCGGCACATTATAATTGTTAGAATTGAGCAATGCATTGATTCGTGTGGTACATATGTTTGTGGTCTGAAGGATTGGTTTTACTTCTTTTGGAATTTTATGTGCTTGTAATATATCTACCTTTAACGTTGCTCCCATATTATCTTTATATACATATACTGGATTCACCGTTGTTAATATAGCGCCAAACAAATGCATAATTTTAACATAAAATTTAGCAACACCAATGCATATTCTATGTTTATTTTCATCGTTTTGAACATCTACAGAATCCATCCACCCTTTTGGAATAAATGTAAATGTATTTTGTACGATTTCATTGGACTCCATTCCATCTTTAACACGATGAACTAAATATTTTACTTCATGTTCATTCAATTGTTTTAACCTATCCGATGTAATCATAAGGAGGTTATTACAATAGTCTATATCTGATAATTGTTTTAAATCTTGAATGGATTGACTGGTCATATATTGGGTTGCAATCAAATCTATTTCTTGTAATAAATTGGAAACCGTATGTTTCGGTTTAGATTGTTTATTTCCCATATTATCTTATGAATATAATAAAATTGAAACCATACTTCATTTATATTTTTTATATAAAATGCAATTGTATAAAACAAAAAAAATCAAAAGGGAAAAGGTTTCAAAGAAAAAATTATGGCAAGGATTTGATAATGAAATAAATAAAAAAAATGCAATTGAATGTGTATATAGGCAAGGATTCCGAGATGTATGTGAATGTTGTGAAAGCGCATTAGTCGTTTCAGAAGAAGGATTTCAATCCTGTACCAATAATCTATGTGGTATCATTTATACAGATTCGCTAGACCAATCTGCCGAATGGAGTTACTATGGAAATGACAATGCTTCGTCTGACCCTACACGTTGTGGATTACCCATTAATCCACTCTTGTATGAATCTAGTTTTGGTTGTAAAGTTTTGGTGAACGGTTCATCTACATATGAAATGCGTAAAATAAAACGTTATACCGAATGGATTGGGATGCCATATAAAGAAAAATCTCAATACGATGAATTTCAACGCATATTAATATTAGGAAATCATTCTGGTATACCAAAATTAATTGTAGACGATGCAATGAAATATCATAAGTATGTATCAGAAGCTAAAACCTTTAGAGGACTCAATCGTGATGGTATCATTGCCGCATCTATTTATATCTCATCGCGTGTAAATAATTTTCCAAGAACGTCCAAAGAGATATCAAACATATTTCATTTAGATACTACTTCTACTACACGTGGATGTAAAAATGCAATGTCTATAATCAATGATTTGGAATGTGAAATGGTGAATATAGATAAGACATCCTTTCATCAAACTACTCCAGAAACGTTTATTGAACGGTATTGTAGCCGATTAAACATCAACAATGAATTGACCAAACTGTCCAAGTTTATTGCATTAAGAGTTCATATATTGAACTTAATTCCTGAAAATACACCACCTTCTATTGCAGCAGGAATCATATATTTTGTGGCGCATACATGTAATGTAAATATAAATAAACGAGACGTAAGCAACATTAGTGAAATATCAGAAGTTACCATCAATAAATGTTTTAAGAAGTTAAACATGATGACATCTACACTTATTCCAGAAGTCATATTAAATAAATATTCCGTAATTATTATAGGTTGAATATAGTATATGTCTATTGGTCCAAAAACTATATTTATAATTCCTTATAGATCACGTGAAACGCAAATGAAATATTTTATTCAATATTTTGAAACACGTGTTCGTAATCAACCCGATATGGAGGATGCCGAATATTTTTTTATACATCAAAATGATAAACGTCCATTTAATCGTGGAGCAATGAAAAATATTGGATTTATTGTATTTTCAAAAAAATATTCAAATTGGCGTGATATAACTTTTGTGTTCCATGACATTGACCAGTATCCCAAATCAGACGTTGTGTTTCCATATAAAACTACACATGGAGTGGTTGCGCATTATTATGGATTTTTAAATACATTGGGAGGTGCACTCGCCATCAAAGGTTCCGATTATTATAAGACAAAAGGTTATTGTAATTTTTGGAGTTGGGGGTATGAAGACAATATATTACAAAATAGAGTACTTTCGCAAAATTTGAGCATTGACCGTTCTATATTTTATAAAGCAACCGATACTCAGCATCTTATCAATGTTTCTACCGACGGTCCATTGCGAATGGTATCAAAACATGATGTACAACGTTATGTTTCAAATGTACTAGATAATTTATATTCCATAAAGAATTTATCATTTACTGAAAAAGACCATATGATAGATGTAAATTTGTTTGATACATTTTTTAAACCTTCACCTTTATATGTTTATAATCTCAAGTCAAATGAACTAAACCTATATTCGTATTTATTTAAAAAAAAAAACGTTATCCATCGTAATCGAAAATGGAATTTATAATAATATATATATATAATGAACACACGACGTAAAAAAAAAATATATTTAAAACAAACAAAAAAAAAAAGATTGTTTGATAACGTGTTTGATTCAAATACTCATACACATCATCATTGGACGAACGTGGAAAATGAATTAATACATAATTTAAAATCATTGCATACGTCTAGCAAATACAGACTGGAAGATGATTTCTATAGTTATATCAATGATAAACGTTTAAAAAGTGCTAATCTTTTTTTAAAAAAAGAGAAGCCCTATGTGACTGATATGGATGATTTTAAAATTGTACAGACAAATGTGTATTATGATTTAATAGATATTGTACATGAATACATTCGTCAACCGAATACAAAAAAACATCAAGCAGTAAAAAATGTATATATGTCTTTGACCAATTTAAACGATTCCTCAGCAGAACAGTCTGTACGGGAATATGTTACTTTAATAGAGGAACGTATCTCAACCGGAAACCTATATCAAGTGATTGGAAAACAAAATAAGAATGAGATTATTTCGTGGGGTTGTCCATTAGTATGGGATGTTAGACCTGACGATAAAAATGTCACTAAGTTCCATTCTGTATTGTCTTCTCCCAAATTAAGTTTATATGATCTTACCATATATATAGATGATCCAGCCGATAAGACACATGAACGAACACGCAAACAAAATATTAAACGTAAATATTTACAATTTATAGAGACAATGTTCACGGAATGTTTAGGAAAATCTCATAATTTAGATCCGATGGATGTATGGAAATGTGAATCTCAAATCATACAGGTATATTCAGATAATAGTATAAAAGAAGATAAAGACGGATATAATATTCTTACACATACACAGGGATTAACCTATGGGTTCAATTGGAATGAAATGGCCAAACAAATTGGATATACCAATGTACCTAAAACATTTCATTGTTATAGTTTGAATTATTTAAATGGTATTATGAAAGTATTGAATACGGATAATGCATGGAGGAACCAACAATGGAAAACCTATTATTTATACATTGCGTTTCGTCAAATGATGAGATTTCATACTAAATGGAGATTTATATATTATAACTTTTTTGAAAAGGATATTCAAGGTCAACCTTCTGTAATACCTGACTTAATTTATCCGGTGGTTGGGTTAGGATATTGTTTTAATTCACTATTAAGTAACAAATATATAGAACAATATAAAAATCAGGAATACAATGATTATACACAAACTCTTTCGAAACGTTTAATACACGTATTTAAGATGATTTTAAAACGAAATACATGGTTATCTTCTACAACTAAAGCGAATGCATTGAACAAATTGGATAAAATAAAATTTTTAATAGGAACCCCCCCTGTATTAAAAGAAGATCCTATATTAAGTTATAATGCAAAAGAAGCTTATCAAAATTTAAGAAAATATGCGTATTGGAGAACGAAATGGATTATTTCATTAGATGGTTCTTCAACCAAAGATGTTGATATCCCAACCATAGATTGGGAGATATTTAAATTTACGGGTAAACAATCCTATATTGTAAATGCTTTTTATACACCTAATGAAAATTCCATATGTATTCCACAAGCTTATATACAGAAGCCATTCATTGATTTAGAGGAGCGTGGAGTTGAATATAATTTGGCTTATATCGGGTATACCCTAGCACATGAAATGTCCCATTGTTTAGATGATTCAGGAAGCAGATATAATGCTTTAGGGAATTTACAAGATTGGTGGACTAGCAACGACCGAAAACACTATCAATCTAAAATGAATAATGTCATTAAACAATATGAATCTTTCGCGTTGATTGATGGAAGTATATTTGACGCGAGTTTAAGTATAGGCGAAGATATCGCAGATATCTCTGGGTTAAGAATATGTGAAGAATATTTAAAACAATTTCAAGACTATAACAAAGATATTACAATCATTCGTGATTTATCATTTAAGGCATTTTTTATTTATATAGCATTACAAGGGTCGCAAACTACTATACGAAAATCATTACAGTATAAATTTATAACGAATCCACATCCATTAGAGAAATATAGGGTAAATTGTGCGTTGTCGCGGTTAAAACTATTCAATTATATATATAACATAAAAAAAGGAGATAAAATGTATTGGAGCCAAAATTCAGCGATTTGGTAATTTTTTTTTTCTTACTATAATATATATGTATCAAACCCAGACAAGAGAACGTAGTAGAACCCAAGGTCGTAGCCGTACACAAGATCGTAGTCGTAACCTTACCGGAGGAGGTGCGATGTCTGCGGCAGCATCCAAATCTGCTTCTGCCGCCGCAGCCGCATCCAAATCAGCGGCTGCACTTCAAATGAAAGCAGTTAAGGCAAATGTTGCGGCTGCCAATGCTACACAGAACGCGAATCGTATGATGCAGAGAACAAAAGCTTTAACCCGTACCCGAAATTAAATATCTTTTATAATTTATCTTTATACACAATCATATTATAAAGATAAATTAGTACACCTTTTTATATGAGGGTGTTTTTAACTGATACTGGAAGTGTCTATATTCAGAATCACCTTCAAAATATTTTATATAAAAAATGGTGGTTTGATAAAACCAATGTATCCTCCCAACTTGAACGATGGAAATCATGTATTCCATGGATACAACCTTATTATGCCTTAAAATCGAACCCGTCACCTGAATTGATAGAAGCGCTTACAACCGACGATACATTTCCGGTTGGATTAGATGTTGCCTCTATTTCTGAATACAATATTGCATGCAAATATAGCAATCTTATCCTATATACCAATCCGCATATGCATATCAAAGATACAGATGTAAGATGTAACACGTTAACAGTAATAGATGATATAAGTGTATTAGAAAGAATACATTGTACATCCATTCTTATTCGTATGAATAGTTGTGTAGAAACTTCAAATTGTAAGTTTGACGGTAAATTTGGATGTACACAAGAAGAAGCATATAATATTATAGATAAAGCCAAATATAAAAACATAAAAGTTATCGGGATATCTTTTCATATAGGGTCAGGTGGAACACATAATCGTAAAGAAGCTTATTTAAAGGCTTATACATATGCAGAACCTATATTACATTATTTAAAAAGTATATATAATGAAACTCCTATTTTAGATATTGGTGGAGGATTATTATCCAACAGTGATTTAACCGATATACTGGAATGGACTAAACCACTCCCTTATAAAATAATAGCTGAACCAGGTCGTTATTTTTCCGAACCCAGTTTTCATCTGGTAACCAGCGTGATATCTAGAACAAACCGAGGTATTTTTTTAGACAATGGGGTATACCATGAATTGAACGTATTTCATCGTGACCACTGGAAGTTTCCACTTCTCGTCTATTGTTACGATACTGAAACCAATGAAATGAACACCGTTACAGAGTATGAAGATATTCAACTATTTGGTCCTACATGTGACTCTTACGACACGATTGGTATATGTAAAGTTCCACGAGACCTTCATCCAAATGATTTAATTTTTTTAGAACATATGGGTGCATATACCTAGGCAAGTAGTTGTAATTTTAATGGCATTCATAGTGCATCGTTTGATTATTCTAACGGTCGCGAAGGGAATAATTAATGGAATGCATCAATACTGATGGATGAAGCTGGTCTACATATCGTGTCACTACATGTAGATTGACTCGGTCTCGTTTCTCTCGTAGGATTTCTTTATAATGTTCATGTAATCTATACATATGTGTCCTATATTGATACGGATAGGTTTTTAAAGGCGCCTTTTTGTTTACAAAACATTGTACATAAAAAGAATGTAATTGTATTGTAAACGTGTGTATCTCCATGTCATAACATTGGAACCATTGTGTATGTTCTGGATAATAATTTAAATATTCGTCTACAAGGTTATCTTTACATAATTCCATGTAACGATACTGTAATTTTGATTGATTCCCTCTTAATTTTCTTACCGTTTCGTACAATGGATTACGAAGTTTGGTACGAACAATCTCTCCTGTAGAATTCACACCATGTATCATAATTCCAACTTTGGTATAATCCATGAATTGAGAGGATATCTTACATTCTAATTCTTCCAAGGACAAGTTGTATGGCGTGGGACGTTTCACCCAATCTGGAAGTAACCTAACCGTACATGAAATATTTGTTTCCACAATCGTATTCTTTTCAACTGCATATACATTGACCAAATATAGGGATGGTTCATTTATGGGTGTTACAATACGGTTCATTGGATGTTGAAGAACAAACGACAATACATAGTTTTTTGGGATTTTTTCTAAACAATTAAAAAAATCAGGTTGACTTGAATGTAACGTTTCATTATATATAATTGTATTTAAAAATAATTCACGAAACGTTGGACGTACCATTTGGTCATTCTCTTTTATATTAAAAAAGGACACATTTCCTCCTACGGAAGAACGTGTAGCTAGTTCCCAAGTATCTCCTGACCAAAATAACTGAATCATGGTGCCTTCTACATACTCTTCCATGGTTATAATCGGAGTTGCGGTAGATTTAAAGGTTTCATAAGAAATAGATTTAGGTGGTGCAAATGAAACGATTGCTTCATTTTGATATACAACCGACCTGAATAATCCAACTGTATTATATTGGTCAGGTGTTAATTTTGACTTATCATAACGAAAAATATTATACTCTTTCTGGTTATGTTTAACGTTTTTTTTGATTAGTTTGTTCTCTGCTAAATATAATTGAGGATTCTCCATATTATATTTATCCATATAATACTTGTATTATATGTCTTTAACTCATTTAAGTCATTCGTCTTTGTATAATTATATTCATATATTGTATGTCATCACAGCTGACGTTACAATTAGGTGACATTATAAAAATACTATCTCCGTCCGATGACAATATTCATATTCAGGAATTTTTAATTCAATACATTGATAAGGAAATTATAGAATTGATTGGACGGAAACGTAATACATACACTTTGTATATTCGTGAAGATGGTAGTTTAACGAATGAATCCATTGTAGGAATAGAACTTACATATCGTGATGATAGTCCAAGTTATGCAATACAACACAGATTACTACCTAATCAATGGATCGATATATACTTTGAAGGTGATTTACCTGTTGTAGTAACTGGTATCATTCAACAATTAGAAGAAGACCAAATTGAAATTAAACTGACCGATTCATCAGTTATTTATATTGATTTCGCTTACAAAGGTATTCCTAAAGATATTCCTTTATCACGTATCGTATTACGAGACGCACCAACCGAAAGTAGTTTACCCTCGTCCCAAGCAAAATTAGAAGTTACAGAACCTTCAGAAGAAGTTACAGAACAAATCTATGGTTTGGAAGAGATTGACGATACCTCCGATTTATTTCGTGATAGAATTAAAGATGTATTGCTCTCAGCGGACCAGATACAATTTGGGGATACGCTTGGTTCAGTTGACCTCGTGATAGAAGTTCCACAAGAAGAACGACGTTATGGGATTGAACGTCAAATGACTGACCTTTTGAATGAGATGTTATCCGTTGTACCTAATACGCAACGTACCCCTCATGTAATGAATGATATACATCGTATATTAGAACGATTTCAACAACTACGATTAGAGTATTCAAAATTTGATAGCAATGGAAATGCATCTAGACTAGATGAATCTATACAAAAACCATTGGTTGCATCTTTGAATGAATTCTCTCATAAATTACATTGGATAATTCCAGTATCTAAACAGAAGAAAAAAGTATATGATGTAGATGAGGAGGTAGAAGGTTTATACGATGATATTTCAATGGATACACTTGCATCGTCTAGATTGAAAGAAACAGAGTGGAATCAACTTTTTCGCGAAGGAAATCTTCCAAACGGACAGAACAATTACAACTACATGATGAAACACATGAATACTCAATGGACTCCGTATGAACCAATGGATGAACCGAATACTGAACTTTTTACTGTAAACGTGCATACTAATATAATGTCTTATCTGGATAATTTAGGTGATTTTTATACCTCAATGGTTCAAGGAAATGATATTCATCGTCAGCGGTTTGTACCGCAAATATACATGATAGGGATGGATACAATGGAAACTAAACGAATTGGTGGCGGTCATACCATCATGACTAAAAAAAATATCATACCATCCGATACGATACAGTTGAAATCGTTTATAACATTACCTTACTCTACGGTAACCTTTTCTCGTATCAATACGCCCCTTACCAAATTAATAACGAAATGTAATATGTCCATGCATTATATTGCTTATTGGACCTTTCTTCATAAAAAAAGTTCCATATCTATGGTACCAATAGATAACCCGGTTTTATATGATGCCAATACATATTTTAAAACGATGACGGAATACGTTCGGAATGAAGATAGTACGCTGACCTATGATGATTATTTAGACCGTATCATCCCTACTACGGAATTATTGATACAAACCCTTCGTGCAATTCGGTTGGAACGATATACAACATATTCACTTATAGAACAATTAGAACCCTTTTTAATATACCATAAACATATTTCTTTTCAGCATTATTCGGATATCCTCGGATTGCTGACAGATAAGACAAATCAATGGAAACGTGATTATTCCAAACAACAAAAAGAATATAAAAAATTTATACCCAAAGTCCCTAAAAGTTACGTTAAACCTAAAATTTTAAATCTTTACAAGGGATACGATAGTGAAAATAAAGTGGAAGAGGGTTATAATGTACAAGGATTAGATACAATGTTTTTGTCAACCAGTGAATGGATATGTAGAACCAAAGAAATAGACGACTCTAGATATTTTCACACAAGCATTGCACAATTAAACTCTGACCTAATGGTACCATCCAATGCTATAGAATTACTTACACAACTTGAAACCGTGAATCCATCAGTTGAAGATGCAACGGATACATCTTGTCAAACACGTGTATTGTCCAAACAATACAATACAAAAGAAGATATGTTAAAGGACAACGAACAACCTATACGTTACGACACAAAATATGATAAAACTTATTACGATATATTAAAAGAATATAAATCCAAGGTAGAGGTTACAGAAGACCCTTCTGAAAAACAACTCATACTATCACAATTACTTCGTGAAAATACAAACATGACCGTAGAGAACGCAAATCGTGATTCCGAGGCTATGATTTTGGGATATCGTCCTGTAAAAGAAGGTGATTATGCGGTATGGATAGATGATACCGTTGGTATGAAATACTATTATTATGTTAGACAAAATAATATTTGGGTGCGGGATGAAACCATTTCAGACGATATTAACGCAGACACCAATTCCATGTTTTGTGACGTATCCTCAAAATGTATTTCCATACAAGATAAATGTAAAACAACGTCTAGTACAAAAATAGATTTTCAACGAAATGATTTAAAAGCCATCATCAAAGAGTTTGAAGATTCTGTACTTCCAACTTTGGATGAAATGAAATCTTTTTTGAATCAATCTACATTGAAAGCACAGTCTAGATTGGTGCATTTACAACGTATACATTCCATGTATACATTACGGTATGACCAAAAAATGTATGAGTATGGATTAGACGCAAAAGAAGTAGAAGAATACCTATCCCCTTATTCCAATGTATTACAACTTATATTGTCACAGAGTGATTTTGTTAAACGACAAACCGATATCACAAAATTTGTAGCCCATTATACAAGACCTTATATTGAGCTTGAGAGCCAATGGTGGTTATATTGTATTGTAACTGGTGTAAAACTATTACCTATATTTATATCCAACCTTGCCAATGTATTCATCAACGGTGAAGATTACTTTGATGCACTTCAACATGTAGCTTCTCTACAAGGAACGTTAGGAGGTGATGGGGAAGCAATTGTTGACAAATATTCTGGTTGGGTAATCACTTACATTGATTTCAATACGGAAGAAGGATACACGGAAGAAGGATTTGTCATTCGTTCTAGAGAGATACTTGCAGCCGACCTAGGTCAATCGGTGATTCAAAACCAGATTACTAAAAAAAATAATTTAAATCCTGAAACTGAAAAGATTTCTAAAGTTGGAAATGCTATATGTCAATACATTGGTGTGAATTGGGATATAATACAACCCTTTGTATTAAAAGAAACTAGTAAATTATTATCCAATCAGATGCCTGCTAAAACGGATTACGAGAAAGCCGTTGCAACGAAAGGAAAAAAGGAACCTTATGAATTTGTATACGACCAAACCTTAATCTTAATGACAACTTCGTATGTATTGATTGGTATTCAAACAAATACTCAAATCACATTATTTAATAAAAATAAAACGTATCCCAGCTGTGTAAAATCTTTTGCAGGTTATCCTACCCATGGTAATGGAGATAAAAGCGGGATAGAATATATTGCCTGTATTGTAAATGCAATTAAAAGCTCAGTTGAACCTTGGAATGCTTTAAAAAAAATGAATGTCGTCAAACTTGTAACCAAGATGGAAGCGATTATAAATACATTTATATTACCAACGGATATGATGCAAGATAGAATACGTGTTAAACTAGAGTACGAATTGACACAAAAACCTCAACATGTACCTATATCTAATGACATTTTACAATGGAATAATTTTCTTCCGCCGTTACGTCCTGTGAAAGTTGTAACACAACCCATTACAGAAGCATATCAAACTCAATTGATATCGGACATTAAGAAGGGACATGTAAATCAGTTTGATCGTATGGATACCATTCGTTCTAAAATAATTTTTTTGGCTCTTTCCCTAGAAATGTCTATACAAACGATTGTATCTAAAAATATAAAAGAGAATCAAGCAGTTTTATTGAGTAATCAACGAATCCCTTACCTAGAAAATGCATGCTGTAATGACAATCTTCAAACGACCTTTGATTATTTTAATTCCATCGACCCAACAATTGAACGAACAAACCGTGTGATACATGACCTTAGAAAAGCATTGGATGATATAACAGCAATGTCCAAGGCTGCAATATTGTTTGATACCCAAGATACACGAATCCACTATCCAGACATACTATCCACCTTTGATGAAGAAACGATTTACAAAGCTTTTATACATTACTGTAATTTTAATTCTACAGTACCCTTAAACGAAGCCTTGCGCGCAATATGTATGGATAATTCAACTAAATTTAAAGCAAATTCAACCCTTCAAGAAAAAATATCCATGTTAAAACAGGATGGTAAGCAATATAACCTTGGAATGTTACACCAACTATTAGAAGTCATACACAAAACAAATCAATTTACAGTTCAAATGCAAACGTTTGAAATTAATCCTATTCAAAAAATAATAGACCGAATCACATACGAGCAAGACCATGAAACCACACTTCCAGAACCATTTATAAAACATATGTTAGATGTATTGCATGCAGATGGAAAAGATGTAAATAGAGAACTAAAAAATTATCTTGCAACGACAAATGATTTATTGTTGACTTCTCTCTCTGATTTTATACGACGTAATAGTAACACTAAAACGCATACATCCTTTATGAAGTATATTACAGAATTACTTGATTTGAATACAGAGACGAACCTTTACAATTTGATTTCGGTGATGAAAAATAATATTCACAATATGGTGCGAGTATACCCAAATATAATTTTAAATAAAGTAAAATACGATAATGTGAGAATTCCTGCATGTTGGAACCTTTCTGAAAAACATCAAAACGACCTTAAACTCCAAACCATGGAACATTTTAAACCATTACATACATTTTACAATGACTCAGACATTGAGAAGTTCATGCGTGTGTTTCAAACAGAAACCCAATCGGTTGTATTACTTGCTATGGATACAATGTGCTATGAATCAAACAAAGACAATGTACCTTTTTTTGAACGTCGTACAACACAATTATTATATAAATTCTATTTATTACATGTTTGCACACAAATGGTAAGTCTTGTATCAAGGGAAGAATTTTATAATTCTGTAGTGCAACGACCTTCCAATCCGTTGCTTTCTGCGTCACAACTAGGACAAGAAACTGGCGAGATAGAACCTTTGTTAGAAATGACCATGGGTGAAAAACAAACCATGTCTGAAAAAATGTCTCAACTCATTACAGGGTTTCTATCCATTGGATACAAAGAGCAAACGTCTGTCAATATATCTTACGATGATTTAATGGATAAAGTGGTACGAAGTAAAGAAAAAGAAAAAGATGGCATTGTAGAATATTTAACGGAACTTACGACAGAAGAACGTGAGATTGAAAATATGTTTAAAAACTTTAGAATTGGACGTTGGTCTGTGGGTATGCAAAAAGGATACAGACAATACGATGGAGATACTTACGACCAAGAAAGAACGGATATAGAGAATCGTGCGATACTAGAATCCAAACTAAAACGTGTGGATGGAGTGACCGAAGGTTTAATGGATGTGTTTGCACTAGATGAAATGATGCAACAAAAAGACAACGAATTTACAGAACAACAAGAATTAACGATTGAGTACAACGGTGAAGATAATAATATTAACGATAATGAATATGAACGGTATATGTAGTTCGTTGCAATCACGAATATTATATCAACCTATATTAAATGATGATATATTCCACCATAAAAAAAAATATAACTCAATTCGCTATCCTCATATTTATAATATTATATGGAGGTATTGTAATTTCTAATTCACCGTTTATATTCAACCCAGACGGCACACTAAAATTATTCGGTATTGGATTTACTACACGAAGTGTTTTACCCGCATGGTTGTTATCGGTTATTTTTGCGATTATATCTTATTTTATCATAATATATTATGTCTCTTATCCAACTATACAGTTTTAAGAAAGGTATATATATATCTTACGGTATCTTCATTCAATGTGTTTCTTAATGCAAATACATTGAATCCCCAATCACGAGAACGGATGTAGGCACGTATCCAATTGATTTTATATTTTTTATTACCAACGGAATTCACATGGTTTTTATAACACAATGATTTTAATTCCTTCAACGTATAGTTGAAATATACAGGCGGAATATTCTTTTGGTCGTGGTTTTTTATCAATTGAATGATGGAGTCACTTAAAATGCAGGATAATTCTCTTGGTATAGAGGCTAGAACATAGGGTTGGATATCCCTAGAATCAAAAGAATACCTCCACATATATTTATCCACAATAAGATATTCACGATACGTGTATAATTCTTGCCGTGTTAAATAGGCAGTACTAAAATATCCAAATCGTTGCGCGATGGATTCTTGCAACTCGTGAAATTGTTTCCAAGTCATGATAGCATTAAGTACAATTCGTACGAACGACCAATCCATTTCAATTTTTTCAAATACTAAAACCATGATTTTAGTAACAATTGTTTATCACTAGGTTTTGACAAAATTGGAGGTTCAATAGGTTCATACATATTACTAGCATCATGTTGATATTTCATATAACCCTCTGCTTCTCCATACACTTGTCCAACTGCATAATCCAATACTAATTTATTTAAATCTGTTATTTGTTCTTTAATATGAGTCGGCTGATTTTTTGAATTTTGTAAAAATACACTTCTCATAACGACTTTAAGTTCATCCTCATTTTGTTCTCCGATTAAATATACACCGTTGGAACGTTTATATACACCTGATCTAAGCCCATTTTGTAGGGTTTGAATATTTTGTTGTGAAAAAAATGCATTTGATAAAACAGTATCATACCAATTGCCAGTCATAGCATCCCTGAAACCATTTCCACTTTGAACAGGTAGCTTATCTTGCATTGCAAATAACACGTTTGTATTCGGAGACATGATATCAATTCTACCATTTGATATATTCGTTGACATGATATATTAAACTGATAAAAAAAAAATATCCATACCTATGTTATAGATGACCTTTCAAACGACTACCATGATTATAGCAATCATCGTTTTAATGATATGTCTTATTATCATTGGTTATATGTTGAATAAAAACAAATACAACTCACAATACCCTCCTGTCATTTCAGAATGTCCTGATTATTGGTTGGACCGTTCGGATGGAGATGGTTCAAACTGCATCAATAAACAAGGATTAGGTCGTACGAATTGTGCAAAAACCATGGATTTCTCTGGCACCTATTGGACCGGACAAGATGGTTTATGTAATAAAAACAAATGGGCAAAAACATGTAATTTGACGTGGGACGGTATAACCAACAATTTAAATGCATGTGATACAACAACTTCGTCGTAATTCAATTGAAATAAACACTATAAACTACATAAACCACACAAAGTATATAAATGTATGGATACAACTGATTTAAATTATATTTTAAAACGAGAACAATGTGTGAATGCTTTAATTCATTTTCTTGCACAATTTAAAGAAAGAACAGATAATTCGTTTAAACGTGGTGCGTATGTATACGGCGAACCAGGTATAGGTAAAACATGCTTTGTTGAAAATATACTTAAAGACTTAAATTACGATGTGATAAAATATGATTCTAGTGATATTAGGAACAATGTAGTCATTGAAAATATTGCGTCCAATAACATGTCCAATCATAACATTATGAGTTTATTTCAAAACAACCGCAAACCCATTGCTATTATTATGGATGAAATTGACGGTATGAACAATGGAGATAAAGGAGGTCTATCTGCGTTAATTAAACTGATTCGCAAAAAAAAAACAAAAAAACAACAGAATGAATTAAGTAGTTGTATTCCAATCATTTGTATTAATAATCATCACCATGATAAAAAAATCAAAGAACTTATGAAAGCATGTGTGCTGATAGACTTACATACTCCTACAAATTTGCAAATACAATCTTTAATTATAAAGTATATGGTGGATATAGACAAAAGCATTCTTCCTGAAATCACTCGTTATATTGGTAACGACTTACGCAAATATAATTCTGTATATGAATTGTATATAAGAGGATATAAAGATATATTTGACCGTGACAAACTTAATACTATTTTTAAATCTAAAATCAAGTTATTGGATACTAAAGATATCACGTCTCGTTTATTCCATGCACCCTTGTCCTTTCAAGAACACACTTCTAGTATCAATGAACACGACCGAACGATTTTAGGGATGTTGTGGCATGAAAATATAATAGATATAATTTCTCAACAAACGCCCGAATTATCATACCCTTTGTATTGTTCTGTTTTAGACCATTTTTGTTTTGCGGATTATACCGACCGTATTATTTTTCAAAAACAGATTTGGCAATTAAATGAAATGAATTCTATTGTAAAATTATTCAATACAAATAAAATATATCATACACATTGTTCTTCAATGAAACCCCACGACATTCGTTTTACAAAAGTGCTTACTAAATATAGTACAGAATACAATAATTATAATTTTATTCAATCCATTTGTCATGCAATCGGGTGTGATAAAAAAGATGTATTTGCATTGTTTACATCCATTCGTACGCAGTATACGGATGAACAAATATACCATATGTTTGAACCCTATGACATTACAAAATTAGACATTAAACGATTATATAAATACTTGAATCATATAGGTTGCATTCCAAATGTAGAATGAAAATTACTTATCCTCCCATACTATTTACATTTATTTTCGTGTTCTACGTATCGTTTTTCGCATCAATACAAATTTACCCTTTTTCGGTTTATATCCAGCTTTTTCTAAACGACGTGACTTACGTGCTTCATCTGACCTTTTTTTTGAAACGATTCTACCCGTTTTTTTATTTACACGAATGTCATGTTTGGTTAATCCGCCGCTTGTTTTATAGGCGGTGCCGTGCAACACTTTTGCACGTGTTCCAATCAATTCATCAAACGCAGTGCCATTGATATGATACTTACCATCCGAACTTTTATCTACCCTTTTTCTCATTATATATACGAAAGAAAAAATAAAAAACGGTATGATATTCCATAGGAAGAACGACCAATGACACTAGACAATTTTTAATCTCAATCATATATAATGGCTACTTTTACGCCAGCAGGAAGAAACAACGGCTATACTTATTACAGAGGAGGTTCTCCTTTTAAACCAAATACAATGACTCAGGGAAGTATATTTCCAAAATCAAATCAATCCTATATATATAAACATGCATACCATGACGCAAGTACATTGATAGAAAGAAAAAAACGTATCACGATTGATAAGAATAGATCAAGGGTTGGGATCTATCAGGGTATGCCATCTTCTTATGCCTCTGCTGATAAAAACACGGTGAAACATGCAGTCGTTATGTTGCGTGGGGGTGGTTCAGTATCTCCTGCTAAAAAAGGATACTATAATCCAAATTAAAATGTATTATTTCATGGACGTATTTAAATTTTATCATAGAGTCGCATAAGACGTGTGCCTAGTTTTGGAACAGAGGTTGATTGTGGTGTTGATGCAGATGAAGTGACTGGTTGAATTGTCGCTTTATTTATGACGCGCACTTTTGGGGTCAATACAAGTTCCCCATTTATGATTTCTTGATTATAGTTTTCAATATTTGGAATACGAATGATATCGGACATGTTATGTTTAAAAAACATTATAATATAAAATTAAATTCAATTTTATATTATAATTCGTGTTGTAATAGTGGATAAGACTAAAACGATTAAAATATGATACATAAAAACATGAAATAAATACTAATTCTATGAACAATTCAAATATGGAATCACAAATAAAAGCAAACATTAGTTTAATCTCATTCGCAATGAGTGAAATTAAATCATTCAAATACAAAAATGGTTTAGGGGATGCATATTGAGATTAAAAGTTACCTTCAATCATGTATAAAATTCAAAAAATATTTGAAATTACACTCCATTCCGTTTTCAAACCAAAATGAAGATAGTAGAATAAATAGTTGCATGTATGAACCGGTAGTAATTGAATTACTTGTTACAGAGTTTGGTGAAAAAAATAAAAAAACTCAGCCTAGAATGTGGTATGATATTTTAGCATTGGAACATATGTATTGATGGATTCCAATAAACATAAAAGCAACTACTACAGTAACAATCGTTACGCCTTTGAATATTTTACTAAATGTTCCTTCACCTATTTTAGAAACAACACGATATTTTCGTTCTACTAGAATACTTATATCTTTTTCCATATATTTATAGTTATTATTATCACTTTATAAATATAATAGTTGCATATTATATTATGAGCAAGTCAAGAATTATGGGAGCAGGAAACGCAGGTGCAAGTAGATTTATCGCATTGAACGGTGACCAAGGAGGTGGTAATAAAAAGCAAGGCTTACCATCCTATATAGGTCGTGTTACCGGAATTGATTACAACAGAACCTATGGAAATAACCGAATGTCCGTATTTTACATGAATCAATTAGGAGGTATAGGAAAAGGTAGAAGCATGTTTATCACTGGTGCGGACGGTGTTCGGCAATCTTCTGTTAATGCTGTTAATGCTGTTAATGACATTTTCTATAGTAGTACTGATGACGACTGTCAAATACCTTGTTGTTCTAACGATGATACGTACTCTGATTGTGAGCAAAACATTGGATGTGTATGTGACCAGTCCTGCACATGCAATAATTATTGTTACTCTAGTGGTTGCACTTAAATTAACAAGTAAACTATAACATTTTTCAATAAAATCTATGAAAAAGTGTGAATTGGTTCCATTTGGAATCCAGATAAAGAGTATCGTGGAGATATTTATAAAGTGTTAAAACTTATTTTGAATGGAACGTCCTGACCCATTGGGAGCACCATGCCATCTATCGTATACATTTAGTTTAGAATACAGATTGACTTGAACCGTTTTTCCAGCATGTAATGCAGTGCTATTACGTACTAGTGTAGAAAATATCATCGCCTCTGTGATGGCCTTTTTGGTTGTCCCGTTTAAGTTTTTACAAGAACACGTATATTTTTTATGAGGAGTAATCATATATAAATTAGGATTATATAAAAATTGAACTTAGTTTAAGGAGATATAGCGATAGTATAGCACCATGAACGAACTTACTACCAAATATCAAAAAAAAACGGATAGGGAACATGTGTTGGATAATCCAGATACGTATACAGGTAGTATGCAAATGACTGATTACAATACATATGTATATGATGATACAAGTCAACGTATCTTATCCAAAGAACTTAATATTATACCTGGATTATATAAATTATTTGATGAAGGGGTCGTAAATTGTCGCGACCATAGCGTGCGTCAATCTCAAAATGTGATAAAACAAGTTCCAAATACGATTCCAGTATCACGTATAGAATTCAGTATTTCCACGGACGGTACCATCACCATGACGAACGATGGAAATGGTATTGACATTGAATTACATCCTGAACATGGTATATGGATACCTGAAATGATTTTTGGACATTTACGTACATCCACCAATTATGATAAGACTGAAGAAAAAATTGTTGGAGGTAAAAATGGATTTGGGTTTAAACTAGTATTGATTTGGTCATCTTGGGGCAGGATTGAAACGATCGACCACGTACGAGGATTGAAATACACGCAAGAATTTACTGATAATTTAAGTCATATTCATAAACCAATAATCATAAAATGTAATAAAAAACCATATACAACTGTATCGTTTAAACCAGATTACAAACGTTTAGGTATATCTGGTTTAACCCCTGATATGTTATCTTTATTCAAACGACGCGTATATGACATAGCAGCCATTACCGATAAAAAAATAACAGTCAGGTTAAATGGTGAAACATTGAATGTAAAACAATTTATGCATTATGTAGATTTATACATTGGTACAAAAGAGGAAACTACACGCATTTATGAGACCAACGACCGATGGGAAATTGTGGCGTGTATGGCACCCACTCAAGAATTTACACAAGTATCCTTTGTAAATGGAATATTTACTTCAAAAGGAGGCAAGCATGTGGATTATATTCTGAATCAAATCACACGTAAGATGATTACCTATATAAATAAAAAAAAGAAAACCGATGTAAAAGCAACCGTGATTAAAGAACAATTAATGTTATTTATCCGGTGTGATATTGTGAATCCAATGTTTGATTCACAAACCAAAGATTATATGACAACGTCCCAATCTAATTTTGGATCTTCGTGTGAAATCAGTGATAAATTTATTGAAAAATTAGCCCGTATGGGTGTAATGGATAACGCATGTGCTTTAACCGGTATAAAGGAACTTAAAGCATCTAAGAAAACCGATGGAACTAAAACAAAAACGATAAAGGGTATTCCAAAATTGGTGGATGCGAACGATGCAGGTACTGCAAAGAGTTCGGAATGTACGTTATTGCTTGTAGAAGGAGATTCCGCAAAAGCAGGAGTAGTTTCGGGTCTATCCAAAGAAGACCGACGTATTTACGGAGTGTACCCATTAAAAGGAAAACTCATGAATGTGCGTGGGGCACCGACTAAAACAATTACAAGTAATCATGAAATTACCGACATTAAACAGATTCTTGGATTAGAAACGGGTAAATCTTACACCGTAGATACGATACAATTACACCTGCGGTATGGACGGGTATTGTTTTTAACCGACCAAGACTTGGATGGAACACATATCAAAGGATTATGTATCAATTTGTTTGATACCGAATGGTCTAGTTTAATTCGTTTGTCTAATTTCATAGGATTTATGAACACACCCATTTTAAAGGCAAAAAAAGGTAACCAAGAGTTATTGTTTTATAACAACGGTGAATATGATGTATGGAAGCAACAAAATGAACAAACACGTTGGAAAATTAAATATTATAAAGGGCTTGGTACGTCAACCGCAAAAGAGTTCCAAGAATATTTCAAACATCAAAAAATAGTCATGTTTCATTGTGATGTGGAATGTCGTGATGCAATTGATATGGTATTCAATAAAAAACGTTCCAACGATAGAAAAGTATGGCTTGAACATTATAAACGAGACGACTTTATGAATACCTCTTTAAATACAGTATTATATAAAGAGTTTATTACTAAAGAAATGATACATTTTTCAAAATATGATTGTGACCGCTCTATTCCAAATGTAATGGATGGTCTCAAAACAAGTTTGCGGAAAATTTTATATGCCGCCTTTAAAAGAAATCTTGTCACTGAAATCAAAGTGGCCCAATTTTCAGGGTATGTATCTGAACATAGTGCGTATCATCATGGAGAAGCCAGTTTAAATGGCGCAATCGTTGGAATGGCACAAGATTTTATTGGTTCTAATAACATTCATCTTCTCAATCCAAACGGACAATTTGGTACTCGTCTTCAAGGAGGAAAAGATGCTGCAAGCGAAAGGTATATATTTACAGAGTTGAATGCATTGACACGACTTATATTTCAGGCATCGGATGATAATGTACTTACATATTTAGATGACGATAATACTCCAGTAGAACCGATATGGTATGCACCCATTCTTCCTATGCTTTTAGTCAATGGGTCTAAAGGAATTGGTACTGGATTTAGTACGGATATTCCATCGTTTAACCCAATGGATATTATACAGTATATGGTGGATACACTACATGGAAGAACAAGTAATGTTGATTTTATACCCTATTATAAAGGATTCAAAGGAACCGTAACACGTATAGACCCGCAAAAATATTTAATCAAAGGAAACTATACGGTTATAAATAAAACGGTTCGTATTCATGAATTACCCATTGGAACGTGGACAGATGATTATAAAATGTTTTTAGAACAATTAATGGTCGGAGATGGAAAACCCAAAGACCAACTCTACATAAAAGAATATATTGACATGTGCACGGACAAAGACATTGACCTTACGATAACCTTTTATCGCGAAACAGATATACAAACTTTATTAAATACAACATGTGACCATCAGTGCAACGGTTTAGAAAAATTATTGCATTTATATACCACTCAAACTACCACAAACATGCATGCCTTTGATGAAAAAGAACAACTCAAAAAATTTGATACGCCTTATGACATGATAGACCATTATATGAATGTTCGTCGTGAAGTATATGTAAAACGAAAAGACTATTTATTAAAAGAATTAAATCATGAATTAAGTAAGCTTACCAATAAAGCAAGGTTCATTACCGAGATATTAGAGGATACGATTGACCTTCGTAACAAACCAAACACAGAGGTGGTTCAGATGTTAGAAATGAACGATTATACTAAGATGAACAACCATTACGATTATTTGATTAAATTACCGATGAATTCAGTTACTCAAGAAAATGTATCCTCCTTGTTACACGACAAGGATACGAAATCAAATTTAAAAGATACTTTATGCTCCACTACAATTGAAGACATGTGGTTGTCGGAATTACAAACATTACAATCCTCACTCACTCGTGATACTGTGAAATCTATCAAGATAAAGAAAAAATAGTATATTTATACACTTCGCACATTGAAAACGCCTATTCATGAAATAAAATATACTGAAATATATAACAATGGAGATTCAAGCAGAGCATATGAAAAATAGATGTTATTTTATTTCCACTATGTGTGGTATGTCATTATATAGTTGGTATAACTATTCATTGTTTGACCCTATTAACAATAGTTTTTTCACGCCATATTATCAAAATTGTCTGTTAATGTTGTTTTATTTAGGTTGGGATACATATCATATGATAAATATACCAATTCTTTATAGAACAGATTTGATGATACATCATTCTGTAACATTAGTAATTTATTTGAGTTCTATTAATAATACAAGTCTACAAATGAGTAATGTTTTGATAATGGAATCTATTTCATTAATGAATTATATTTGGAGAAACAAACAACAATTATTGAAATTATATAGAACGCTTTGTATTTTCTGCATTAGAATACCAGTATCATTATGGTTTTGGTTATATTACAATCCAAATATTATATATCCATATTGGAAAACAACAGTAACATATCCACATTATTTGTATTTATCTACGCTGACAAACCTATATATTTTTTTCATTGTATATGATATGTTTATTTTATGGAAATTATACAAACCAATAAACTCAAACATAATTATGAATACTCGTTATATCCATTTGAAAAAAAAATGAGCGTTTCAATCTGCGAAGGTTTAAATATTCAATGGTGAAATAAAATTTGTATTAATCCTATCTTTCTAACGTATCCAAAGTTTGGTCATAACGATACATGGTAATGTTCAAACTACACCGACCGTTGCTTTCAATATAATTTAAATAATCGTTCCAATTATTAAAATCAATGTTCAACAAGTTTTGTAACAAATAATTTAGAAACATAAAATCCAATCCTTGAAACGGAATTGTAATATTTAATAAATATCGTTCATCGTAATGATTAAATGGGTCAACGACTTCAAGCGAACTCAAGATAGGTCCGTTATTGTCCCTCGTTGAACGAAGTGTAATACGGTCGTAGGTTTGTCCCAGCCAGTTGCAAACATGAATACGGGTCCAATGTTGTGGAAATCCAGCCATTTCTTTGACATAGGCAAACGCCTCATTCGTCAAGAAGAAAATGAATTCCACTGTCATTTCGTTGTATACGTGTGTGGACATGGTTATGATTGAATATATCATAAGAGTAATATAGCATTTCAATTTTTTATGTTAATCTTACAGAACAAATTAAATATTTTAATAATATGTGCTCATGGAGCAGTAATGTCAAATATGTTTTTTTGTAAATCTGGAACGACAATCATTCAGGTAACGTGTGGTACTGTTTATCGGGTTTTTGATACAATTTCAAAAATATTAAATTTAAATCATATTAAATGTCATAAAAATAATAAAGATACCATACTCCAAAAGATAGAAAACGTCTCCATATGTGGATGATACAACTGGTTCAAGTGGTTGATCATGAATATGGCAAACTATATTTAATATTATGTATATATTTATTTTCTATGATTACGTCACTACAAATGTGATGTTTAAGAATGTCTACGACCAATTCGCTGGTTAAAGATTTAGTGAATTTATGAGAGGTATGTTTAAAAAACATATCAATGACATCTTCTATTTCCAAATCAGGTGCATTATAATCTTCTATCATATATTCATCCCAAAACGAACAAAACGATGATACGATTGGAATATAATTACTAGTTACATCTTTATAATTATCGGTTTCTTCGTCATAGGATAATAATTTTTTCATTTCAACCGCGAAGGTATCTTGGAATATAATGGTTGGAATATTCATTTCTTTTAAAAACTGTCTCAATATAAATATCATAGTTTTACTTTTAACCAAAGACCCTTCAGAGACGTACAACGCTTTTTCTTTAAAATGATGCACAAGTGTAGAATAATTCATATTTTTTAAGAAATATACATGTCCGTATAATGTTTTATCCTTGGTTTGATTTACAAAATCGTCTGCATTATTATATTGCAATGAATAATAACTGGATACACATAATAAATCCAACATGTGAACGTCTTGTAATGTATAAGGCGAACGTAATATACAATGAAATAATCTGGTATCCGCATATTCATGTGCATAATACTTTAATTTGAAATTGTTAAGAAGATTAGATTGTCCGAAAAAATTATAATATTTATTCTCAATCTCACGTATAAATATCTTTAAAGAACTAGGTACAATATAAGTATTACATTTTTTTCCATGAATACAATCTCCAACCGCTATTAAAAAATGGATACTTGCTTCTCTTGTGTAAAATACATTTGGATACAAATGTTCTAAAATAGTTTGTACTGTATTCATATCTGGGATGGTATGTAACGGAGACCTTTCTTTTATGGATTTAATCAATGAGTTTTTAATACGGTATTTCCATACTCGTAGTTCTGGAAATTTTGTAAGTGTTGTCAATATATGGTGATGTATATTATCTTCACCGATTGGTATATAATGACATCCATCATAATATATAAATCGTTCCATACGTGTACAATAATAGTAACGATTATCGTTTAAAAAGTCTTCGTTGAATTTCTCACCATGTGAGATTAACATCGCTTTTCGGTCATTTCTCTGTTCGTACAATGTTTCTGCATTCATCAATGCATTTGGTAATTGTGTGAGAATGGTTGTTTTTAGGCGGTTAAATATATAGTCATTGTGCTTATATTTGTCAATCAGTACATCTATCATGTCATGTAATTCACTCATATTTAATATCTTTATGTATATTTAAATTATATTACCTTTAAATATACATTTAAAGGTAATAAATAATGTATATGAATGGTAAATACATCTAATACGATATTATATATACAAACCGTACAAATTGCACCCTTTCGTACATTAATGACCGCGTTAAAAGATATACTATTAGAAACCAATATTACATTTACACCGGACGGTATAAAAATAATCAATATGGATAAGTCTCATACTATCCTTGCACATCTTCAATTAGATGCCAAACAGTTTGAAACCTTTGAATGTAAAATGGATAAAATTACCATTGGTGTAAATATGCTTCATTTATTTAAATTAATCAATACGATTGATAGTAATGACACACTTACAATATATATTGAAGACGTTGATTATATGGACGGTGTTGTTCAATATCTAGGTCTTAAATTTGAAAACGGTGATATTAAACAGCAGAAAATACAAAAACTTCGTTTGATAGAACCAGACCATGAAGAATTAGAAGTACCAAATGTAACCTTTTCATCTATCTTGAATTTACCTTCTACTGATTTTCAAAAAATCATTCGTGATTTATCTTCTATTTCAGACAAAATAGAAATTCGTTCAGTAATCGGTAAAGACGGTGTTGAATTAATATTCAAATGTCGTGGAGGGTTTGCAGAAGCAGAAATAAGAAGAGCAGAAACGGATGGTAACATGCATTATATTCATAAACAAGACACCAACAAAATCATTCAAGGTGAATTTTCATTAAGAAATTTAGGTTATTTTATCAAATGTACTAATCTATGCAACCAGATTGAAATGTATTTAGACAATAACTTACCGCTCGTTGTAAAATACAATGTGGCTTCATTAGGCGTAATTAAATTATGTTTATCGCCATTGCCATCTTCCAATACGATTTGATAGAATGTTTTACACCTTTTATCATTTACACTAAACAATTTAATTAGAAAGGTTGTTCCATTTATTATATCGCACTTTAAACGTGCAAGAATCTATTCACTATCCATGTCGTTTAAAAATACCTCCTTGTGCAGTCATATTTGGAAATATGTCATGAATCATGGACGGGGTTTGATAGTTACATGTAGACAACCATATTTTGACAATACAAAATCTTTTCTTTGGGGAAACGGTTATTCCAGTAATACTTTCTTGCACAGATTCATTATTAGATAATGTTTCACCTATTAAACTATACATCAAGTCTTTCCAAACCGTTGGTATAGAACGATTGTCAATCTTATAAGAAAAACAACCTCCATTTATATTTTTACTATCTTCCCATAATGGAGTAATACCTTGTCTCATTATAAATATCATGCAATTTATAAGCATATCGGGCGGTATAGCATCCAATAAACCGATAGCCTCTTCTACCGTATGAAAAGACATAATTTCTTTATAACTTTCTTTTCTCCAATCTTGTTCATGTGGAAGATGCGTCCATAACACCCATGTGTCATGTAACGTGTGGGTTATCTCCATTATACAATATAATATCTTTGTTTATATCGTTATTGATGTCTTTGAATGATAAACCCGTCTTCTGTTACCTTTAACGTATCATGTAGTTCGCATGAATGGTGTAGAGTGTATTCATTCATTGCATCGTCCATTATGTGAATGGTATAATATTGTATAGTATAATGAATATCAAATAAATTATGCAAGAACCGATTCGTATATAAATTATTTCCAATGGATTCTAATGTTAATTTAGAGGGGGTCACGTTATACGATTGATTATGAGTATCATATAGTGTTGCGCTTATAATTTGTCGTGGTCCACGATTCGTTGCCAAAGTATGGTTTTCGTTATATTCGGTTTTCATATCGTTTAAATTTTCAAAATACCTAGACAAATTATCATTATCAATGCAATACGAATACAATATACTATCATTATGAACATCCAAGGATATACATTCGGCCAAAGACATTTGTATTACATTACCTCTGTGATATAAATATATATCCGATACGTTATTTGAAAATACATATTTAATTGCACGTTTAACTCTTACTTCCATCATACAATATCTCCATAACATGGTTATAAAACATAGATTTGCATACTCAGATATTCGTTCATTGTAAATATATCCCAAATATATACAACCTGAACAACCTATTACATACCAAAACATGTTAGGATAGATACTTTAATTTGTTTAAATTATTTTCGTTTAAATGTTATGGATTTATATTTCCGTGAAATATACTCTTTATATGTTTCACCATTCAGATCATCTAACGAACACAATACATCTGCATTACAATTGGGCTTAACGAATAAACGCACATTCGTAGTTCTAGGATCTTCCTAACGGGTTTGAAGGTCTCATTCCGGTAGAATCATTACCATGTTTGTCTGTAAACATTATAATAATATAATAATATTAAGATTAAATTCATATGGTATGTATGCATAGTATACCATGGGTAGAAAAATATAGACCCGTACAATTTAAAGATATTGTATTAGATGAGATGAACTCTCGTTTATTAAACAATATGATTGAACAAGATATGTTTCCTAATATACTACTATATGGACCTCCAGGAACAGGTAAAACTACTACTATATTAAATTTGATATCACGCTATCAAATCAAACATAACGACGTAAATAAGGGTCTTGTTATACATTTAAATGCATCGGATGAACGTGGAATTGATATTATACGTAATCAAATCGTTCAATTTGTACATTCTAAAGCATTAATTAGTAATGGACTTAAAATAATTATATTGGATGAGGTTGATTACATTACAAAAGCATCACAACAGGCTTTAAAATATTTAATTCAAGAATATAATCAAAATGTTAGGTTTTGTCTTATATGCAATTATATTAGTCGTTTAGATACACAATTACAGAATGAGTTTATCCATTTAAAATTCAATACTTTACCTCGTGACAAAATAATAGATTTTTTATCCTATATCAACCAAGAAGAAAAACTAAACATTACAATGGATACACTCCATTCTATACAACAAATGTTTCAATCTGACATTCGTAGTATGATTAATTACATGCAATCCAACTCATACACTACCATCCATATAGCTACGTTAAACGTATGGGAAAATGTATATCAATCTATTCAAACCGGACAATTGAATATAAAAGAATTTATAAGATTAGAACATACTTATAAATTAAACGCTCGTTCTATCATCCACATGTTTATATCTTATCTTATGACACATAAAGTTAGTTTACATACAAAAGACTTTATAGATTTTTGTGAATATAATATACGTATAACCACTACAAATGATACTTATTTACGTAATTATTTTATTGAACATATCACCCATTATATAAAACCTATAAATGTTACAATTGTAGTATCCTAAGATGTTAGAAATAAATAATATTCCAAATAATTGATTGTATTATATTGATTCTATACTATATAAATAGGATGACTGTAAGTGATGATTGGGATAGGTATTGTAATGGGGATTATACAATGACCTCTTTGCCAGAGAAAGTCCTTGACGCGGATACGCCATTGTCAACGGATATTTCGGTTTCAACTAAAACCATGATTTCATTTCTAAACCAAACCATATGTCTACAAGATATGTTCTGGAAAATACCCATTATTCCATACCACATACAAGGTGAAGGAGTAATAAAAAAACAAATCAAATTAACTTCTGTTTCACAAGATGAAGTAAATGAAATTGCGAATAAAACAAATATAACCGATTATGTGGATAATCAATTGATTTCAAGGGTCATTGATACAGATAGTAATACCTATAAAGATGTTAGAAAAATCAGTATAGGTATTTCTAAGCGGGATATTACATCCTACAGATGTAAAAAAAAAGGAGCGTTTTATAATTGCTTTGTTTTGATTTTAAGAATTATACATGATGAGTTATTTAAAGAAATACACGTTAAAGTATTCAATACTGGTAAATTAGAAATACCTGGTATCAAAACGGATGGAATTTTAGAGAAAACTATATTGTTGTTATGCAGGGTATTACAACCTCTATCTAGCACTCCGTTATCATGTGACCGGTCTAAACACGAGACTGTATTGATAAATTCAAATTTTAGGTGTGGATATTTTATTGAACGTGAAAAATTGTATCAACGTTTGAAAAATCACTATCGTATTAATTGTATGTATGATCCTTGTTCTTATCCAGGAATACAAGGTGAAATTTATCTCAATAATATAACAAATCGTGAGGAAATAGACTCTATACAATATCCAAAACACGAAAAGATGTCTTTTATGATATTTAGAACAGGAAGTGTTCTTATAGTAGGCAAAGGAAATACTTACATGTTAAATGAAATATATACATTCTTAAAACAAATTTTAATCAATGAATATACAAATGTTGGAATTCAATTAAACGACTCACTTGGTTGTGATAAGGCAATAAAAAAAACGCGTAAAAAAATTATACTCATTGAACCCTAAAATCTATTTATAAGATTTTGTAATATATTGAATAACATTTTTTATTCATACAATTGATTAAGTAATTTTTATGAATAAAGATATACAAAAATACCTCGTAAATTGGTACTGTGTGTGAGTTGTGTTAATCCATCACGTGATGGAGAACCACATTGTAAGTATAAGACTAATTTTAATTCAGTTATTCGTCAATTGAATGAACACATACCTAAAGATAAACGTCGTAAAGTATGCAAAGGTTGTCACGATATTGGACATAATATAAATGGAGATGATTGTAAATTAAAAATAGAAAAAAAATATATGTTATCGCATCAATCAACACATCTACATTGGTAACTTGGATGAAATCAGCAAATTGAATAAGTTGCATATAAATATCCAATGTGACGTTTAAATGAATCAGGTCATTTACATAGTCCGAATCTATTTCGGGTTCAGACTCATACTATCCGTATCAATACCATTCGAAACATTCCATCTGGAAATATCTCCATTAAATTTACTACCACCAAACATCCCTCCCATATTAGTAACATTCGAAACATCCCATCTGGAAATATCTCCATTAAATTTACTACCATTAAACATAGACAACATATAAGTAACATTCGAAACATCCCATCTGGAAATATCCCCATCGAATTCACTTTCCTCGAACATACTACCCATATCAGTAACATTCGAAACATCCCATCTGGAAATATCTCCATTAAATTTACTACCACCAAACATAGACCACATATAAGTAACATTCGAAACATCCCATCTGGAAATATCTCCATTAAATTTACTACCA